>Ga0153948_1000216_pt1 | contig 31147 bp, 31 predicted proteins | sample TSNJ032MetaG_FD_104696 | JGI IMG/M metagenome (GOLD analysis project Ga0153948, IMG submission 104696) | Attine ant fungus gardens microbial communities from New Jersey, USA - TSNJ032 MetaG | ecosystem: Host-associated > Fungi > Mycelium > Unclassified | place: USA: New Jersey, Wharton State... | reverse complement strand
GTCGGCAGTCACAGCCTTGTAGAACGCGAACAGGCATTTGTGGCAAAGGCAAACAGCCTCGGCTTACCCGTGGTCATCCAGCGTGGCGAATTGACCGATTATGACAGCGGGTTCGCCGCCGGTTCCCTGCTGCTCGGTGACAAGGACCGTGTCGAGGCTGTGCTTTGTGTCAATGATCTGATGGCGTTCGGCCTGATGGACTGCGCGCGAGATGTTTATAATCTCAGCATTCCCGACGATCTTTCGATCATCGGCTTCGACAATGTAGCCGAGGCGCGCTGGGGCGCGTACCGTCTGACGACATTCGACCAGAATGCCGAGCGCCTGTCGGCGGAAATCGTTCGTTTGCTCGATGAACGTGAGAACGCACCCAATGAGCCGCCGCAAAGGGTTGTGCTTGATATGCCGCTCATTTTGCGCGGCAGCGTGCGGCCACTGAAAACAGACTATGCCAAGGGCGCAAAGGGTGCCTAAACACATGACATTTCATTCCGTCTGGCTGCGCCCGGCGCGTGGCGACCTGCAGTTTCTCGAAACGATCGTTCGCGATCTGGCGCTTCGTTTCGTCACCCCGGTCTTTGAGCCGCATGCGACATTGATCCCGGATATGGACCGTTCGGCCGAAGAGCTGCAGCCCTTGATCCTCAGCCTTGCGATGGGGCGCAAGCCGCTGGATATCAGGATCGAAGGCGTAACGGCGACGCAAGCCTATTTCCGTTCACTCTATGCAAGGCTAGAGAAAACGCAGCCGTTGATGGATTTGAAGCGGGATACAATCGGCATTTCGGGCATGGACGATCTGGCGAGTTTCATCCCACACGTGTCGCTTGCCTATGGTGCGCCGGATACGCCGGAAAAACACGACGAGATGAAACGGCTTTCAGACGCACTGTCTGGTCGCACGCTGCGTTTCGACCGTATGGTCATTGTCAGCTCTTCCAGCATGACGCCAATCGACCAGTGGATCGTCAAAAGCGAGATTTATCTGGCGGGATAAGTCCAAGAAAAAGCCCGCCATTCAATGGCGGGCTTTTCAAGTTCAGCAGCACTGAATGAGATCAGAGCGGGCGTGGATGGTTGCGGTAAACACCCGCAATATCGGCCAGCACCTCGTCCGACAGTTTCAGCTCATGGGCGGCAATATCAGTCTTCAGCTGTTCGACCGTCGTTGCCCCGATGATGACCGAGGTCATGAACGGACGGGTCAGCGAGAAGGCAATACCCATCTGCGCAATATCGAGGCCGTGCTTGTTGGCGACATCGATATAGGCGCGAACGACTGGTTCCGAATGGGAATTGTCACGCCACAGGCCGCCATCTGTTACTGCTGCACGCGAACCGGCGGGCACATTGCCGCCGAGATATTTGCCCGTCAGCACGCCTGCGGCCAGTGTTGAATAGGCAAGCAGGCCGACATCTTCCGCCAGCGACACTTCAGCCATATCGAAATCGAACTGGCGTTGCAGAAGCCCATACTCGTTCTGGATCGACGCCATGCGTGGCAGGCCTTCTTCTTCAGCCATACGCAGCCAGCGCATTGTTCCCCAGGCGGTTTCGTTGGAAAGGCCAACATGCCGGATCTTGCCTTCGCGAACCATATCGTCGAGGCCGAGAAAAGTGTCGTGCATGTGCTGCAATTCCGACTTCGCATCGTTTTTGCTGAAATCGAAATTCCAGCCCTGTCCAAAATGGTAATGCGAACGCATCGGCCAGTGAATCTGGTAAAGATCGATGTGATCGGTCTGGAGGCGCTTCAGGCTGTTCTCAACCGCTTCGCGCACGCTGCCGCGGCTTGGGCGCGCACCGCCGCGAATCCACTCCTGACGACCACCGCCTGCAATCTTGCTGGCGAGAATGACCTTGTCGCGCTTGCCCGAAGCCTTGAACCAGTTGCCGATATAGGTCTCGGTCTTGCCGTAGCTTTCGGCGCTCATCGGAATGGCATAGCCTTCCGCCGTATCGATGAAGTTGATGCCCGCATCCACAGCAATATCCAGCTGCTCATGCGCATCGGCTTCGGTGTTCTGCACACCCCAGGTCATGGTTCCGAGGCAAATTTCGGTGACAGAGAGGCCTGTACGGCCCAAGGACTTCTTTTTCACGAGGATTTTCCGGATCAATTGGCCCGCAGAAATGCGGAGTGATGTGAGGGATGAAGTGATAGCCCTGCTTCACCGCCTCTGACAACCCTGTCACAAAATATTCAACGATTACAGGAACCGCTCCGCCGAATATGGCGTCGGATCGATATAGGTTTTCTCACCTGTCATCATTTCAGCAATGAGGCGTCCGCTTGCAGGCCCCAGCGTCAAACCGTGATGAGCGTGACCGAAATCGAACCACAATCCCTTGTGTCGCGGTGCCGGCCCGATCACCGGGCGCATGTCCGGCAGGCAGGGACGAAGACCAAGCCACGGCGTGCTATCCACCGGCTCTCCGAGCTGTGGCACCAGACGCCGCGCGATCTTCTCCGTTTTTCCTAGCTGGATGCGATTGGCCGCAGCGTTAGGCGAGGCGAATTCGATCCCGGTGGTCAGCCGGACGCCCTGCACCATCGGTGCCAATACGTAACCCGCTTCTTCGTCCACCACCGTATGGCCCAGCCGCGTGTTGTTGCGCATCGCGAAATGCAGGTGATGGCCGCGTTTAATACCGAGGGGTATCGGATAGCCGAAGCGCCGGAAAATGAGCGCAGACTGAGGCCCAAGCGCCACGACAACGTCGCGTGCCTTGACCGGCCCCTCCTGCGTCGTGACCTGCCAGCTGTCGCCGTTCTGCGTCAGCGTTGCAGCGTCGCCATGCACAAACCGGCCACCGCGCGCGACGAACAAATCAGCATAGGCCTGCACAAGTCCAGCCGGATTAACGACGGTTTTTGGGTCGAGCCAATGAATGCCACCTGCAACTTCGCCCAATGCGGTTTCGCGCGCGCGCAGGGCTTCGGCATCCAGAATGTCATAGGCCAGATTGAAGCGCTGCAAATTGGGCAAACGACGCACCGCGGCATCGAAAGCCGGCTGACTGCGGAAAACTTCCATCCAGCCCTGCTTGCGAATGAGTTTTTCGCAGCCCGCTTCGGCAACCAATGCGTCGTGTTCATGCACGCTTGCTTCGATGAGCGGCAGCATCGCCTGTGCGGCAATCTCCAGACGTTCAGGCGACGATTCCCGCCAGTAGCGGAAAAGCCAGCGCGCCATGCGAGGAACATAAAACGGTGAATAGCGAACATCGGTGCGCAGGTTTGTGGCGTAGCGCAGCAGCTTGCCGAAACCCTGCGGAAAGGAATAGGGAATGACGCTGGAGCGTTCGATCAGCCCCGCATTGCCGAAGCTCGTTCCCTGCCCCGGCTCCCCCTTGTCGACCAGACAGACGGAGCGCCCGCGTGCCTGCAAATGAAGAGCCGCAGAAACGCCGACAATGCCGGCTCCTAGAACGATAACATCCTGGTTTTGCATGGGTATTTCCGGAATTCTCATTAAAATACGCGCCAGCGGTCAGCTGGCGCGTTTCTGCTTGCAGCAAAATCTGCTGCTCGTCGGGATCAATAAATGTCGAAGTCGAAATACTTCTTCACGATGGTGGCATAGGTGCCGTCGTCGCGGATTTTCTTGATCGCAGCATTCAGCTGTTCGCGCAGATCATTGTCTTCCTGACGGACGGCAATGCCTGCTGCGGTTTCCGTTCCCGGAATATCGCCAAGCAGCTTGCAGCAATCAGCGCCGTCAGCCTTGAGCCAATCGACGAGCGGGAATTTGTCTGACACGACAGCATCCAGACGACCGCTCTTGAGGTCGGCATTGGCTTCGTCTGCCGTCGGGTAAAGCTTGGCTTCGGCGCCGCCCTTGGCATAAACGTCTTCGGCATAGGTCGCCTGCGTCGTGGAGCCCTGTGCGCCAAGCGTTTTGCCCTTCATGGCTTCAACGTCGACCGACTTGATCGGGCTATCCTTGGGAACCGCGACAGCAAGCGGCGTCGAATAATACTTGTCCGTAAACGCAACCTGCTTCTTGCGCTCTTCGGTGATGCTCATGGAAGCAAGAACCGCGTCGAACTTATTCGCTTTCAGGCCGGGGATCATGCCATCCCAGTCATTGGCAACAATCGTGCACTTGGCTTGCATGGCGGCGCAGAGCGCGTTTCCAATCTCGACATCCAGCCCCTGAAGGGAGCCATCAGCAGCGACGAAATTGAAGGGCGGATAGGCACCTTCGGTCGCGATGCGGATTTCCTTCCATTCCTTTGCCTGCGCTGGCAGAACTGCGACGACAGTGGAAAGACCGGCGAAAAGGCCAGCGGCAAGGATAGATTTTAGCATGATGGTTTCCCCTTAAATGCTTATTTTTGTTGACTGCTTTAGTTAGTCCCGGCGAAGATCCGCTGTTTAGTGCAGCGCGCGAACCCCATCCGCTTCAGTGTGACTGAAGCACCGGACGCCGCCAACATCAAGTGGCGTTTTGACGGCGTCCGATGATATTTTGCGATCAATAGATGTCGAAATCGAAGTACTTCTGACGGATCGTGTCGTAGGTGCCGTTTTCGCGAATTTTCTTGATCGCGGCATTGAACTGTTCGCGCAGATCGTCATCGCCCTTGCGCAGCGCCACGGCGATTTTCGTTTCCGAACCCGGAATATCGCCCAGGAACTTGCAGCAATCAGCGCCCTGCTTCTTCAGCCAGTCGGCGGCGAGGAATTTGTCGGCTGCTATCGCATCGACGCGACCGCTTTCCAGATCGGCATTGGCTTCGTCGGCGGTCGGATAGAGCTTCACGTCAGCGCCAGCCTTGCCATAAACGTCATCGGCATAATTGCCCTGCGTGGTGCCTGCCTGCGCACCGACAGTCTTGCCGCTCAGAGCAGAGGGCTCAAGCGAGGTGATGTCCGTATCCTTTGGCACAACAACCGCAAGCGGGGTCGTGTAGTAGCGCTCGGTGAAAGCAACCTGCTGTTCGCGTTCCGGCGTAATGGCCATCGATGCGATCACGGCATCAAACTTGTTGGCCTGCAGGCCGGGGATCATGCCATCCCAATCATTGGCGACGACCGTGCATTTGGCTTCCATGGCTTCGCACAGCGCATTGGCGATATCGAGATCGAAGCCAACGAGCTTGCCTTCAGGCGACATGTAATTGAACGGAGGATATGCGCCCTCACTGGCGATACGGATTTCCTTCCATTCCTTGGCCTGAACCGGCAAGGCGATAACGACAGTGGCCAGACCGGCCAGCAAAACTGATTTCAACATGATTTCCCTGTTTCATAGTCCTGTGCAATTCCGGCTATTGACCGGAGCGCCGTTGCATGAGGCGAGTATTCGCCCGTTTCTCAAAGCCCCGGAGGCAGGCCCCCTTGGCCAGAAGCGCGAAAGGGCCCGCCGCGCCAAAGCGCGACAGGCCCCAATTTGTCAGCCCGTAAAATCAGGCAACCAGACGCGTGGAATGGTCGTCCTGTGCGTAGGCCTTACCGAAGCGGTTCGCGAGGAATGCTTCCAGCGTGATGTCTTCCTGACGAATGAAGCCTTTCTGCGGCAGATCGCCCTTGGCCAGCATGTCGAGCACCGCGCAAATGGCCGAAGCCGTGGTGATCTGGATGCCGGAACGGACGATTTTGCCAACCTGAGCAGCATACACCTTGTTTGCGTAGGTTTCTTGAACCAGACGGCCATTCTTAGTGCCGGAAACGGTCACGAAGATCACGACAACGTCCTGAAGTGTGGTCGGCAGCGCGTTTTCGAAGATGTCCTTGAGGACTTCGCGGCGATGACGCAGGCCAAGATCGTTCAGAAGCGCCTTCATGAGCGCAACGTGGCCCGGATAGCGGATCGTGCGGTAGTTAAGCGTGCGCACCTTGCCTTCAAGCGTTTCGCACAGAGTGCCGAGACCACCCGAGGTGTTGAACGCTTCATAGGTCACGCCGTCGAGCGAGAATTCTTCGCGTTCTTCCAGAGCCGGAACTTCCGACAGCTCGCCATTCACGATGGCTTCGCAAGGCTCGATATATTCGTTGATGACGCCGTCGGTGCTCCAGGTCAGGTTATAGTTGAGAGCATTGGACGGATACTGCGGCAGAGCGCCGACGCGCATGCGAACGCTGTCGAGCTTGTCGAAACGCTTGGCCAGATCATAGGCTACGATGGAGATGAAGCCCGGAGCCAGGCCGCACTGCGGGATGAAAGCCGTCTTGGCTTCCTGCGCGAGTTCCTTCACGCGACGCGTGCTGGCAACGTCTTCGGTCAGGTCGAGATAGTGAACGCCTGCCTTGGCAGCGGCTTCAGCAATGCGGGTAGTCAGATGGAACGGAGCAGCGCTGAGCACGGCAAACTTGCCGGTAAGGGCAGCTTCAAGCGCCTTGGCGTCTTCAATGTCGAGCGCCTGCGTCTTGACAGCAGCGCCGGCTTCCAGCGCATCAAGCTGTGCCTGCGAACGATCGACGACGGTGACGTCATATTCGCCTGTGGAAGCCAGAAGATCGGCAATGGTTGCACCGATTTTACCTGCGCCGACGACAACGATCTGTTTCATATGTTTTCCCCTTGGCCTTTCTGGTTCCACTGGAATGCAATTCGATGAACAAGAATCGCATAGTCTCGCGCAAAAAGAAGCGTATGAACCGACGATATGACGTTGTTTATTTACGCATTATGCCGTAATAATTATGCACTATGCCGACAAATGCAGACCTGAATCTCATCGCCCTCCTCCGTGAAAACGCCCGCGCCTCCACAGCCGAGCTTGCAAGACGCCTTGGCGTCTCGCGAACGACCGTGCAAAGCCGCATCGAAAAGCTGGAAAAGCAGGGCGTCATCGAGGGCTATACCGTTCGAATCGCACCAGAATTCGAGCGCGATCTCGTGCGCGCCCATGTGCTGGTAACGGCGCTGCCCAAACTTGCTCCAAAGGTCGAGACCGCGCTACGCGGCATGATGACCGTACGGACACTGCATTCCGTCAGCGGCCATTTCGACATGATTGTCGTAGTTGAGGCACCGTCCATTCAGGAACTGGATGCGGTTCTCGACAGGATCGGCGCGCTGGAAGGCGTAGAACGCACCATGTCGTCCATCGTGCTTTCCACGCGCATTGACCGATAATCGAACAGCTTTGGCGTCGGTCAGTCCTTCGAACTGCCTTCCCAACCAGCATAGAAAACGCCATTCTGCTTTTCCATGAAAGCGGTCACCGCCTCAACTTCTTGAGGCTCGATGGAGGTGCTGACCAGTGTTGCCAGAATCTCGACCGTTTTCGCGTTGCGATCGGTTATTTCCACATCGCTGACAGGATATTTCGCGTCTTCCAGCTTTTCGACCAGCAATTCGCGTATTTCTTCCATCCCCTCATGCGAAGCGATGACACGCACTTCATAGGTCTGTTCCAATGCCCGCTCATGGATCGGGATGCGGCTGATGAGATTGACGAGGTGACGCAGAAGCGTATTCCCGAACAGGATAAAGGCCGTGAGCAATGCGGCTTCGGCGACCATGTCGGTTCCTGCGAATGCGCCCACCGCTGCCGAACACCAGAGCGTTGCCGCGGTGTTGAGACCGCGCACATTCATGCCCTCTTTCATGATGACGCCCGCGCCCAGAAAACCGACACCCGACACAACATAAGAAATGACGCGCGTAGCCTCGGGCGCACCGGCAATCCGAACAGCGAGATCGACGAAAGCGGCAGCGCCGAGCGCCACCAGAGCATTGGTACGCAGGCCGGCAGTGCGCTGACGATACTGGCGCTCCGCACCGATCAGCGTGCCAAAAATGAATGCTGCCGTCAGGCTGATGACCGTGTCGAAAAAGGGAAAAAGCTCAAATGTCTTCAAAAACTGCATGCCGAAAAATCCTTATTTGTCGGGCATATATAACAGTTTCTTGAAACGAATATGACGGCACACCGGAGTATGCCGCCATAGAACTCAAACGCGCGTCTTGACTTGTTAGTACAGCAGGCGTGCGCGGATCGTGCCGGGAATTTCACGCATGGCATTCAGGATGTCATCGCTGGCTTCGCCCACACCGTCAGCTTCCATAACGAGGTAACCGACTTCGCCGTCCGTCTGCAGAAACTGACTGGCGATGTTGATGCCGTGGGTGGAGAAAATGTTCATCAGGCTATTGAGGATACCCGGACGATTTTCATGCACATGCATGAAGCGCGTGCCGGTCGGACGTGGCGGCAGCTGAACCTGCGGGAAGTTGACAGCGCCGAGCGTCGAACCAACATCGGAATATTCGATCAGCTTACGGGTAACTTCGATACCGATGCGCTCCTGCGCTTCTTCCGTCGAACCGCCGATATGTGGCGTCAGAATGACATTTTCGATACCTTGAATTGGCGAAACGAACTTGTCATTGTTCGATGCAGGCTCGACCGGGAAAACGTCGATAGCTGCACCGGCAAGGTGACCTTCCTGCAGAACCTTGGCCAGCGCATCCAGATCAACGACCGTGCCGCGCGCATTGTTGATGAGGAAGGCGCCCTTCTTCATCTTGCGCAGCTTGGCTTCGGTAATCAGCTTGGACGTGGATTTGTTCGACGGAACATGCAGGCTGACGACATCGGAAATCTTCAGCAGCTCGTCAAGGCTCGCCGTTGGCTTCACATTGCCATATTGCAGCTTGTCGGACGTGTCGTAGTAACGAACGGTCATGCCGAGGCTTTCAGCCAGATTACCAACCTGCGAGCCGATATTGCCATAACCGATGATGCCGAGCGTCTTGCCGCGCACTTCGCGGCTGCCGGTCGCCGTCTTGTCCCAGCCACCAGCATGTGCCGATACCGAACGCGAGAAAATGCGGCGCATCAGCATGATGATCTCACCGATCACCAGTTCTGCAACCGAGCGCGTGTTGGAGAACGGCGCATTGAAAACCGGGATACCGCGCTTGCGGGCAGCTTTCAGATCGACCTGATTGGTGCCGACAGAAAAGCAGCCGACAGCCACCAGACGGTTCGCTGCAGCGAAAATCTCTTCGGTCAGCTGCGTGCGCGAGCGGATGCCGATAATATGCGCATGCGAAATCGCTTCGATCAGATCGGCTTTGTCCAGCGCTTTGGGCAGGTGCGTGACATTGGTGTAGCCGGATGATTTGAAGTATTCGACGGCAGTCGGGTTGATGCCTTCGAGAAGAAGAACATTGATGCGATCACGGGCGAAAGAAAGACGTTCGGTCATTGTCAGGGTTTCCAGGCTGGAACAGCAAACGGTCGGATTACGACATGAATGAAGCCAAATCTGTCGTCAATACGATATTTTCGGATATGTCGGCTGCTTGCGCGGTGGGAGGCCGCCAGTTCTTGTTGCGCGGGTGCTTTAACACCGGAGAACCGCCGGGTACAGAAATTAACGCTCTAGCTCGCAAAAAAGTTAATGCTGATCAGCCTGCGTCAGCCGGTCCCTATTCGGAGGGCTCGATTTTCCGGAATGTGCCGGGGCTGCGTCCCATCCATTTCTGAAAGGCGCGGTAGAATGCGCTGGGCTCGCTGTAGCCGAGTTCGGCAGCCACTTCCGCCACGGTCAGCCTGTCCTCGGTTAAAAGCTGTTGGGCCGTTTTGAAGCGTAACTCGTCCTTGATTGTGCCAAAGCTCTGTCCTTCGGCTTTCAGCCTGCGCCGCAGCGTTGGCGCGGACATTTTCAACTGAATGGCTATCTCCTCAAATGAGGGCCATTCCTGTGCAGGAGCGTGGCTCAGATGCGCCCGAACCCGCGAGGAAATATCGTGGTCGTGACGATAGCGGATCAGGATATTGGCCGGGGCCTCGCGCAGAAAACTTTCCAGCGCTACATCGCTGCGGATGATCGGCAGAGCAAGGTAGGATGAATCGAAAACCAGCCGCGTTGCAGGTTGATCAAACAGCACCGGTGCGCCGAAGAATTTCCGATAATCCTGCCGATCCTCTGGCGCGGGACAGGCAAAGTTCAGCGTTCGCAACGGGATGCGCCGCCCCATCAGCCAACAAGCCACACCCATCAGGATGAGCCAGTAAGCGCGATAGGCAAAGGCCGGGCGCGGCCGGCCCGCATCCGTCAGCACTACATGCGCCATGCCGTCTCGAACGCGCAATTCGCCGCGCGGATCGTCCAGCACGACATTCAGGAACTGCAAGGCACGGCGCAAGGCGCGTTCCAGAGTGCCCGCATGCAGGACGGCATGACAGAGCAGATTGAAGCTGCCGGGCCGCATTGGGCGTGCTGCCAGACCGAAGAACTCATCATCAATGGTTTCAGCAATCAGCCACCACAAGCGGCCATATTGGATATTTGTGACAGGCTCGGTCAACCTGTTCGGCAGACCGACAGCGGCCATCAGTGGCGCGGTGTCGATGCCCCGCTGGCGCACGCTTTCCAGAGCGTCCTCAACGAAGCCGGGTGTGATATTATGGCGTTCCATGGACTGATCTATATTGCAAAAACGATCATCAATTAAGACCTCTAATGTCATTGTTTGCAATGATTGAGCGATTAACCTCACTATCGCAGCGTTCCAAGAGGAGTTGGCGTTGCGATGAGTAGTCTGGGAGGAATACCGGAATGACTGAAGCACCTGCTTTCACGCAGCGTGTGCGTTATGATGACGCCGTGGCAAAGTTTGAACTCGATCATGCCATCACACAGCTCGTGGGCAATCCCGACACCGGCCTTAATGGCTGCGTGGAATGCTGCGACCGTTACGTCGGCGAGAACCGCATAGCGCTGCGCGCAATTTCCGCTGACGGCCAGTTGACCGAACTCACCTTTGAACAATTGCACGATCATTCCGCAAAGGTCGGCAATGTACTGAAGGACGCAGGTATCGGCGCTGGTGATGTCGTTGCCGGGCTGCTGCATCGCACACCGGAGCTGGTTGCAACCATTCTCGGCGCATGGCGCATCGGCGCGGTTTATCAGCCGCTCTTCACCGCTTTCGGCCCCAAGGCGATCGACCATCGTCTCAAGACAAGCGACGCGAAACTGGTCGTCACCAACCTTGCCAATCGCAGCAAGCTGGATGAGGTCGAAAACTGTCCGCAGGTCGCAACGATACTCGCCCCCGGCGAGACTGCACCTGCTGGCGACATCGATTTCCGCACAGCCCTTGCTGCTGCCTCCACCGATTGCCCGCCAGTTATGCGCAAGGGCGATGATCTGTTTATGATGATGTCGACCTCCGGCACGGCTGGTCTACCAAAAGGTGTGCCGGTTCCGCTTTTCGCCCTGCTCGCTTTTGGCGCTTATATGCGTGAAGCCGTGGGTCTACGTTCCGACGACATCTTCTGGAATATCGCCGATCCGGGCTGGGCCTATGGGCTTTACTACGCCGTGACCGGCCCGCTGCAACTTGGTATTGCCACCACGCTTTACGAAGGCGGCTTCAACGCCGAAAGCACCTACGACATCATCGAACGTCTGGGCGTGACCAGTCTGGCCGGTTCGCCAACCGCATTTCGCCTGCTGATGGCGGCAGGCCCGGAAGCGGCCGCCCGCATCAAGGGGCGTCTGCGCGTGGTTTCGAGCGCGGGCGAGCCACTCAATCCGGAAGTGATCCGCTGGTTTGACGCCAATCTTGGCGCGCCGATCCACGACCATTACGGCCAAACCGAACTCGGCATGGTGGTCAACAACCATCACGGCCTTGAACATTCAGTGCGTCAGGGGTCGGCGGGCTATGCCATGCCGGGCTATCGTGTTGCGGTTCTGGATGAAGCCGGAAATGAACTCGGCCCCAACCAGCCGGGTATCCTCTCTATCGATATAGCAAAATCGCCGCTGCTCTGGTTCTCTGGTTATTACAAACAGGAGACGCCAGCCATTGCGGGTGGCTATTACCGCACCGGCGATACGGTGGAATTCGAAGACGACGGGTCCGTCAGCTTCATTGGCCGTGCCGATGATGTCATCACCTCCTCCGGTTATCGCATCGGACCGTTCGACGTCGAAAGTGCACTGCTGGAACACCCGGCGGTCAATGAGGCGGCGGTCGTCGGCGTTCCCGACCCGCAGCGCACGGAAATCGTCAAGGCATTCGTCATTCTCGCACCCGGTCATGAAGGCACGCCAGCGCTTGCCGAAGAGCTGGCGCAGCATGTGAAGAAGCGGCTTTCCGCCCATGCCTATCCACGCGAGATCGATTTCGTCAGTGAATTGCCGAAAACGCCAAGCGGAAAAATCCAGCGCTTTCTGCTGCGCAAGGCGGAAATCGACAAACAGCAACAGACAAAAGCCTGAGGTAAAATTATGCAGATTCAAGATCGGGTATTTCTGATCACCGGCGCAGGTTCCGGCCTCGGCGCGGCTGTGGCCAGGATGGTTGTCGAAGCTGGCGGCAAGGTCGCACTTCTCGATGTCAATGCTGAGGCCGGTGAAGCGGCGGCGAAAGCGCTTGGCGCATCTGCACTTTTCCAGCGCACCGACGTTACAAGCGAAGCGGATGGACAGGCAGCCATCGCCGCCGCGCTCAAGGCCTTTGGCCGCATCGATGCACTCGTCAATTGCGCAGGCGTTGCACCGGGCGAAAAGGTGCTGGGCCGCGAAGGTCCGCACAAATTCGACAGTTTCGCACGCACCATTTCGATCAATCTGATCGGCACGTTCAACATGCTGCGGCTCGCAGCCGAAGCCATGGCGAAGAATGAACCGGGCGACGGAGGCGAACGCGGGTTGATCATCAATACTGCGTCGGTTGCCGCGTTTGACGGACAGATCGGTCAAGCGGCCTATTCCGCCTCGAAAGGCGGGGTCGCGGCCATGACCTTACCCGTCGCGCGTGAACTGGCGCGCCATGGTATCCGCGTCATGACGATTGCGCCCGGCATCTTCGAGACGCCGATGATGGCAGGCATGCCACAGGAAGTGCAGGACGCGCTCGGCGCATCCGTACCGTTCCCGTCGCGTCTTGGACGCCCGGCTGAATATGCAGCGCTCGTGCGCCACATTGCGGAAAACCAGATGCTTAACGGCGAAGTCATCCGTCTCGATGGCGCGCTGCGTATGGCTGCGAAGTAAACACATCATCAGGAAGCGAGGAACGATCATGTCCAACAGCGATCCTATTGTCATTGTCGGCGCAACCCGCACGCCCATGGGCGGCTTTCAGGGCGACTTTTCCGGCGCGCAGGCGACCGATCTCGGCGCAGCTGCAATCAGCGGCGCGCTGGCCGGTGCCGGTCTTGCACCGGAGGCCGTCGAAGAAGTGTTCATGGGGTGTGTCCTGCCAGCTGGTCAGGGACAAGCCCCCGCGCGTCAGGCTTCGATCAAGGCCGGACTGCCTTTTTCGACAGGCGCCACGACCGTCAACAAAATGTGCGGTTCGGGAATGAAAGCCACCATGCTGGCGCATGATCTTCTGCTGACCGGTTCGGCAGATGTGATCGTTTCGGGCGGCATGGAAAGCATGACCAATGCGCCATATCTGCTGCCCAAGGCTCGTGGCGGCTATCGCATGGGTCACGGCCAGATACTCGATCATATGTTCCTCGATGGCCTTGAGGATGCCTATGACAAGGGTCGCCTGATGGGCACTTTTGCGGAAGATTGCGCTGAAGCCTATCAGTTCACCCGTGAAGCGCAGGACGAATTCGCCATCGCTTCGCTGACCCGTGCCCAGAAGGCCATCAAGGATGGTTTGTTTGCGGCAGAGATTACCCCCGTCACGGTGAAATCCGGTCGCACCGAGGTTCAGGTTTCGATTGATGAACAACCCGGCAAGGCGAAGCTCGACAAAATCCCCTCGCTGCGCCCTGCGTTCCGCGATGGCGGCACGGTAACGGCGGCCAATTCCTCGTCAATTTCTGATGGCGCTGCGGCGCTCGTACTGATGCGCGCATCGGAAGCGGAAAAGCGCGGCCTGACGCCGCGCGCGGTGCTTGTCGGCCATGCCACCTATGCCGACAAGCCAAACCTTTTTGCCACTGCGCCTATTGGTGCCATCAACAAGCTTTCGGAAAAAATCGGCTGGAACCTCAAGGATGTCGATCTGTTCGAGATCAACGAGGCTTTTGCCGTGGTCGCCATGGCTGCCATGCGCGATCTCGACCTGCCGCATGACAAGGTCAATGTCCATGGCGGCGCTTGCGCGCTCGGCCACCCCATCGGCGCTTCCGGCGCGCGCATTCTGGTGACGCTGCTTGCCGCACTGGAAACGCATGGCCTGAAGCGGGGCGTGGCTGGCATCTGCCTTGGCGGCGGCGAAGCCACTTCCATCGGCATTGAAAGGATCGTGTGATGCTTCTGACCGATACGCAGGACCAGATCCGCGACGCAGTCCGCGATTTTGCACAGGAGCGTCTTGCGCCAGGTGCGGCCCAGCGTGACCGCGAACATGCCTTTCCGCGCGCCGAACTGACCGAAATGGGCGAACTTGGCTTTCTCGGCATGCTGGTGCCGGAAGAATGGGGCGGCTCCGACCTCGGCATGGTCGCCTATGCGCTGGCTCTGGAGGAAATCGCTGCTGGCGACGGCGCCTGTTCGACCATTGTTTCCGTGCATTCCTCCGTTGGTTGCGCACCAATCCTGCGTTTCGGCACAGAAGACCAGAAGCGCCGCTTTCTGCCCAAGATGGCCTCGGGTGAATGGATTGGCGGTTTTGCATTGACAGAACCGCAGGCAGGGTCCGATGCGTCGGCGCTGAAAACCCGCGCGCGGCTCGATGGCGATCATTATGTGATCGACGGCTCCAAACAATTCATCACCTCCGGCAAGAATGGCAATGTGGTGATTGTTTTTGCGGTTACTGACCCGGCGGCAGGCAAGAAGGGCATTTCAGCCTTTATCGTGCCAACCGATACGCCGGGCTATGAAGTCATGACGGTTGAACACAAGCTCGGCCAGCATTCGTCCGACACCTGCGCACTGGCATTCACCAATATGCGCGTGCCGGTCGAAAACAGGCTGGGTGCGGAAGGCGAAGGCTATAAAATTGCGCTTGCCAATCTTGAAGGCGGTCGCATCGGCATTGCCGCGCAAGCAGTCGGCATGGCGCGCGCCGCTTTTGAAACAGCCCGCGACTATGCCAAGGAGCGCATCACCTTCGGCAAGCCGATTGCCGAACATCAGGCCATTGCGTTCCGCCTTGCCGATATGGCGACAAAGATCGAAACAGCGCGCCAGATGGTTCTGCACGCCGCAGCCTTGCGTGAGGCAGGCAAGCCTTGCCTGACAGAAGCGTCTATGGCCAAGCTTGTGGCGTCTGAAATGGCGGAGGAAGTCTGCTCCGCCGCAATCCAGATTCACGGCGGCTATGGCTACCTCGCCGACTATCCAGTTGAGCGCATCTATCGCGATGTGCGCGTTTGCCAGATTTATGAAGGCACGAGTGAGGTTCAGCGGCTGGTGATCGCGCGCGGGCTTTAGCTCTTCAATATCTTGTCGTGAATGATCATGCCTGCTGCCATGGCAGCCACAAATAACCAGACCTGCGGCAAGCCGATAGACAAGGCCGAGACCGCAGGTCCGGGGCAGAACCCCGCCAGTCCCCAGCCGAGCCCGAATAGCGCCGAGCCAAGCAGCAGAGGCCGGTCGATCTGCGTCTTTTCAGGCAGATGAAAACTGTCATCCAGCACCGGCTTTGCCAGCTTGCGTTGCAGCATCACGCCTGGAATGGCGACCAGCAGCGCGCCGCCGAGCACGAATGCAAGGCTCGGATCCCAGTGACCGCTCGCTATGTTCAGAAAGCCCTGCACGCGTGACGGGTCGATCATGCCTGAAAGCGACAATCCGAACCCGAATAGCGTGCCTGCGAAAAGTGCTGCCGCGAGCCGGTAATAAGCAAACCTGTTCATAGCAGAACTCCCGCGAGGGTCGCCGCCGCAACGCCTGTAACCAGAAAGGTGATCGTCGCGGCGATAGAGCGTTTGGAAAAGCGCGCCATGCCGAGGATACCGTGGCCGGACGTACAGCCGGAACCCATGCGCGTTCCGATGCCAACCAGAAGACCCGCCACGATGATGACCGGCCAGGAAGCCACGATGGTTGTGGCAGGAAAGCTTCCGAAAAGGGCGGCATAGGCCACAGGCCCAAGAATGAGGCCAAGAACGAATGCTGCATTGAGCGTAGCTTGGCTTCCGCTCAACAATCGGCCGACAATCCCGCTGATACCGGCGATGCGACCGTTGAAGATCAAAAGAAAAATCGCGGCTGCACCGAGCAACATGCCGCCCGCCAGTGACTGGAGATAGGTCATCATGACAAAGCTCCCTCCGGCGCGTCATGGCAGAAGATGTTATACAGCGCCTCGATGAGTTGCGCCGCCTTGGTTTCAGTCAGGCGATAGAATATCTGCTTGGCTTCGCGCCGGGTCTCGACGATGCCGGATTCGCGCAGCACGCCGAGTTGCTGCGACAAGGTTGGCTGGCGAATGCCCAGCCTCTGTTCCAGTTCCCCGACCGAATATTCTTTTTCCGCCAGAACACAGGCCAGCATCAGACGGGCCGGATGCGACAGGGTGCGCAGCAATTCTGCGGCTTCGCCTGCGCGATTTTCCATCTGCTGGCGCGACATGCCGGGGCTGGTGTCCGTGACCATACTCATAAGGCAACTCCAAATTCAATATACACTTACATATAATGTATATTGATAAATTCAAGTGCGGCATTTGGAGTTGCCTGAATGTAAAAATCACCGCCATCCTGACGAATGGCGGTGATCGATTTATCAGCCAAGGAATTCCTGAACGGCGGTCAGTTCCGTCTGACGCAATTCATGTCCGCCCGGATGCCAGACGAGATTGACGTCGGCTTTCTGGCTTTCCAAGTAGCGCGCCAGCGCTTCCGTGAAATCCGGCGGGCAGATAGGGTCCATACGGCCAGCCGTTATCAGGATTTTCGTGCCTTCCAAGCCCGGATTATCCGCCGGTTTAAACGGGATCAGCGGATGCAGAAGCACCGCTTTGTCGAATATCCTGCCCTTCTCGATCAGAAGATTGGCCATGATATTGGCCCCGTTGGAATAGCCCAATGCGATCACTTCTGACGGCTTATATTCTTCAACCAGAGCGGCAATATACCCGGCCATCTTGTCTGTAGCGCGGGCAAGATCCTGCATATCGTAGACGCCCTCGCCCGTCCGACGGAAGAAGCGAGCCGCACCGAATTCCGACACGTCACCGCGCGGAGAAACGATTGTCGCCTTCGGCAAAAACTGTTCAGCCAAGCCGAAAAACTGATTTTCATCGCCGCCCGTGCCGTGAAAGACAATGAACAGCGGCGCTCCAACCGCACCGGCCTTCAGCCGGTGCACGTAAGTCTGATCGGTCATGATTGGTCTCCTCAAGCACGCTTAAATCTTGTCGAGATGTTCTTCGAGATAAGCACGAAGATGCTGGTGCTGTGACGGCAGCTTCAGAGCTTCGCCCAGATGCGCGGTGTCCTCGTCGCGATCAAAGCCGGGTTCGTTGGTTGCCACTTCGAACAAAACACCGCCCGGCGTGCGGAAGTAGATTGCCCAGAAATAATCGCGGTCGATCACAGGCGTTACATTATAGCCGGTATCCATCAGCGCCTTGCGGACTTCGAGCTGCTTCTCGCGGTTTTCGACCGCGAAGGCGACGTGGTGAACTGAACCAGCACCCTGCTGGTTGCGTCCGACAGAAGGCAAGGTCTGAAGATCCATCACGCCAGCCCCGTTGCCTTCCGGCATGATAAGTCGGGTGATGCCGTCCTTCGTATCCAGCTTTTGATAGCCCATATATTTGAGCAGTTCGGATGTCGCACCCTCGTCACGCAAACGCATCGAGACCGAATGAAAGCCGCGAATGGCATGGTCGGCATCGATGCCTTCATGCGCCCAGGGCTCGCGCGGATCGTCCTTCACCTCAACCAGAGCGAAACTGTCGCCGTCCGGGCCACGGAAAAAGACGCGTTTTTCGCCAAAGGCCTCATCTTCTGATTCGACCTTGACGGCGGACTGCGCGAAACGATCCTTCCAGAAACCAAGCGAACCTTGCGGTACAGCGAACACAGTGGTTCCCACCTCACCCGTACCATCGCGACCGCGCTGGATACCGGGGAACGGGAAGTAGGTCATGACCGTACCCGGCGTACCGACTTCATCGCCGTAATAAAGGTGATAAACACTTGGATCATCGAAGTTCACGGTCTTCTTGACGCGGCGCAATCCAAGCACATCCGTAAAGAACGTGTTGTTCGAACGGGCATCTGCAGCCAGCGATGTGACGTGATGGAGGCCTTTGATCTGATTAAGCATGGCGATCTCTCCTGTTGTTTTGCAGCAAGATATAATGATCGGAATGCATCTGGATATATTGACAATCATACACAGATTGTTTCCAGATAGAATACAATAAACGACCCCGACTATTAGGGTATGGACGCCGGGCCCTTAGAAAGTTTAGCTAGAGCATTTCCAGCAAAAGTGCGTAGCGGTTTTGCGTACGACAATGCGTAAAAACAAATAGATGGAGCGGTTTCACGATTCCGTTTTGACCGGAACCACTCTAGTCCCTATCGCAATGGCAAAGAAAGGCCTCCCATGGCGTCCGGCTTGTTCGCACTTCTCGATGACGTGGCAGCAATCGCAAAAATGGCCGCGGCCTCTTTGGATGATGTGGCAGGACAAACCGCAAAGGCCAGCGCCAAGGCAGCAGGTATTGTGATCGACGATACGGCGGTGACGCCGAAATATGTCGTCGGCCTGAAGCCGGAACGGGAATTGCCGGTGATCTGGAAAATCACCAAGGGGTCGCTGCGCAACAAGCTGATTTTTCTGCTGCCGCTGGCGCTGATCCTCAGCTATTTTGCACCCGGCCTCATCATGCCGCTCCTGATGATCGGCGGTGCCTATCTCGCTTTCGAAGGCACTGAAAAGCTGATCGAGTTCTTCATTCCCCATAAGGATGAGGAAAATACCGAGACCAAAGCCTCCACACCGAAGGAAATTGAAGCAACAACTGTGAGCGGCGCTATCAGGACGGACTTTATCCTGTCGGCTGAAATTATGGCCCTCACGCTCGCAGGTCTGCCCCCTTCGAATATCTACACACAGGCGGCGATCCTTGCCTGTGTCGCTGTCCTGATCACCTTCGCCGTCTATGGCGTTGTCGGCTTTATCGTCAAGATCGATGACATGGGTGTTGCGCTTGCCCGCAATGCCCATACCGAGTTCGGCAAACGTCTCGGCAAAGGCCTTGTTGCGGGCATGCCAGTCGTGCTGAAGGTGCTCAGCACTGTTGGGACGGTCGCCATGCTCTGGGTTGGCGGCAGCATTATCGTGCACGGACTGGCATCAATCGGCATTCACAGTGTCGAGGAATTCATCCACAACAGCGTCGCCCATCTGCCGACCGAAGGCAGCAGCTTCGCCGGTGCTCTGGAATGGACTGCAACCTCTTTCCTGCAAGCCGTGCTGGCCATTCTGATCGGGATTGTCATTGTCGGTGTCGTCCATGCCGGCAAGGCGGTCAAGTCCAAGGCCTGATCACGCCAGATAGCGCTTGAACCAGGCGATTGTTCTTTCCCAGGCGAGCTTGGCAGCAGCCTCGTCATAACGCGGCGTTGAATCATTGTGGAAGCCGTGATTGACGCCCGGATAGATATAGGCCTCGTAGGTCTTGCCGTTCTGTTTCAGGGCTTCTTCATAAGCGGGCCAGCCTTCATTGATCCCCTTATCCAGCTCTGCATAATGGAGCAGAAGCGGCGCCTTGATGCGCGGCACCTCGCTAACCGGCGGCTGCCGACCATAGAACGGCACGGCCGCAGCCAGTTCCGGAAACGCGACGGCTGCCGCATTTGCAACGCCACCACCATAGCAAAAGCCGGTGATCCCGACCTTGCCGGTAGTCAGATCGCTTTTCATCATGAAATCGACGGCAGCGAAGAAGTCATTCATCAGCTTGGTCGGGTCAACTTGCTGCTGTAACTCGCGGCCCTTTTCGTCATTACCGGGATATCCGCCGACCGAAGTGAGACCATCCGGTGCGAGTGCAATGAAGCCCGCCTTGGCAACGCGACGCGCCACATCCTCGATATAGGGGTTGAGACCACGGTTCTCATGCACCACCACGACAGCAGGAACCTTGCCCTGAGCCTTGGCCGGGCGCACGAGATAGGCGCGCACCTCACCGTTCCCTTCCGGAGAAGGATAGGTGATATATTCGGGCAGAATATCAGGATCGGTAAACTCAACCTGCTGCGCCATGGCGTAATTGGGGCTGAGCGACGCCAATATGGCGGTTGCCGTCATCGTACCGATGGCGAACTTTGCGGCCCGATCAAGAAATTCGCGTTTGCTGATCTTGCCATGCGCATAGTAATCGTAAAGTTCGAGCAGTTCCTGCGGGAAGTCTTTTGCCGTCAGACGTGTCATGGTCAGCCCTTTCCTTTGAGGAAGATCAGTCTAACACAGGCCGTATTCTGGTAAATGACAGATATCCCGCGCAAACAAGCGCGGGATATTCTCGGTCGTTGCGATCAGCGGTAGACGATACCGCCGTCCGTCAGGATGGCTTGACCCGTGATGTAATCGGAATCCGCGCTCGCCAGGAAGGAAACGAGGGATGCCACATCGTCCGGCGTCTGGGCGCGACCGAGCGCAATGCCGTCGACATATTTCTTGTAGGTCTCACCTTTCGGCGCGCCGGTAATCTCGGAGAAGCGCTCGTCGATTTCCACCCACATATCGGTGCCCACAATGCCCGGACAGTAGGCGTTCACGGTAATGCCTGCGCTTGCATATTCCTTGGCCGCAGCCTGCGTCAGCGCACGCACGGCGAATTTCGTTGCGGAATAAACGCCAAGCATGGCAAAGCCGTCGTGACCGGCAATGGACGAGGCGTTGATGATCTTGCCCTTCTGCTTGCGCGCCTTGAACTTGGCGGCAGCAGCCTGAATGCCCCAGAGCACACCGTCGACATTGATGCGGAAAATGCGCTCAACTTCTTCCGGCTTCACATCGGCAATCGGCTGAACCTGCGCGATACCGGCATTGTTGACGATCACGTCGAAGCCGCCCAATTCCTTTTCCGCATGGTCGATAGCGGCATAGACATCGTCGCGCTTGCTGACATCGGCTGAGAACGTGGACGCCTTGCGACCCAAAGCTTCAACCTCTTTTTTGACAGCTTCGAGCTTGTCCGCCTTGAGGTCAACCAGAGCGATATCGAAACCATCCTTGGCCAGCCGAAGGGCAATACCCCGACCGATGCCCTGTGCCGCACCGGTAACGAGCGCAACCTTGGTGTTAGCCGACATGATTCATCCTTTCCTGAGTGATTGATGAATGACAATGCAACGCATTCCCATGGCGATATGGAACACGTCCCGGCGCTATCAACCCATGCCAGCAGGTTGATTTCATTGATTGGGATCAAATTCCCTTTATTAGAGCTAAGAAAAATAGAAAGCCCGGCAATGCCGGGCTTTTTCAGTTCGTTGATTGCAGCAAAGACCGTTCAGATATTGGGCTCGATCTTGCCTTTGGCATCGCCCTTGTTCTTGTCCTTGACGGTGATCTTGTCGATATAGGCGAGAAACAACGCCGACACGACGAAGGCCAGATGGATGATCGTGAACCACATCAGCTGGTTCGACGTATAGGTCGTGGCATTCAGGAATATCTGCAGCAGATGAATCGACGAGATGGCTACAATCGTCGATGCGACCTTGATCTTCAGCGAACCGGCATCAATCGTGCCTAGCCAGTGCACTTCGTCGCCTGCCTGATCAAAGCGGCTGACAAAATTCTCATAGCCGGAGATGACGACCATCACCAAAAGGCTGGCAATCAGCGCAGCATCGATCAACCCCAGTATTTTCAGGATCGTATCGGTGTCGTTCAACGACGTGACTTTGGTGGCGAAGTCGAACAGCTTACCCGCGAAGGATACAGCATAAATCGCCAGCGCAATGGCAAGGCCCAGATAGAAAACCACCAACAGCCAGCGCGAGGCCAGAATGATGTTCTCAATGATCAATTCAATACGTTTCATGGATCCGTTTCCAGGTCTTCATTCAAGACACCTCATAAAAACTTTGCTCGCCGCCAAGGATATTGGTCACGCTTTGCGTGGAGTAATGCGCAAAAGCCAGAATGGTGATGGCGATAGTGAATTTCAATAAGCGCCAATGCACAAACCGCACGTCTTTTAAGCAGATGGCGCTCTTCCCATCGAAAAGACAGCCAGAAGAGAAAACCGCCTCCATTCACAAAGGAACGGCATTTTCTTATTTGATGTCATAAATATTGCTTCGCTGTGTCTTGAAAGCCGCTGGTCTAGACAACTCTTTCATAATATAAGGCGCCCCTGATATTTTATTGCCGCCTCACTCAAAAGCGTGGCGTTAAAAGCGGGAACCTAATGAATATCGAGACCGCCGTGAACGACAAAGCCAGCATCTTCGATCTGGCTCCTATTTCCCTTTGGCTTGAAGACTATAGCGGTCTTCGCAAGCAGTTCGATGCATGGCGGTCAGAAGGTATCACTGACCTCAAGGCTTTTCTGACGGAAGACACCAGCCGTCTTCGCATCTGCACAAGCCATATCCGGGTTCTGGCGGTCAATCGCAAAACCCTCTCGCTCTTTGAAGCGAACGACATCGACCATCTGGTCGGCAATCTGGAACGCGTGTTCCGTGAAGATATGCTGGAGCCGCATATCGATGAGATGGTGCAGCTCTGGAACGGTTCCGATACGTTCTACAGCAACACGATCAACTATTCGCTGGAAGGCCGACGCATCGATATTCAGCTCAAGGGCCGCATTCTGCCCGGTCATGAGCACAGCTGGGACCGGGTCCTGCTGTCGATCGAGGATGTGACGACCCGCGAAAACGCGATGCGTGAGCAGGATCGTCACAAGCGCCATGCGCAAGGCCTGTTCGAACATTCGCCTGTTTCGCTGTGGGTCGAAGATTTCAGCCGCATCAAGGAACTGATGGACGATGTGCGCCAGCGCGGCATTGTCGATTTCCGCGTCTTCACTGATGTTCACCCCGAATTCGTGCGTCAGTGCATGAGCGAAATTCGCGTGCTGGAAATCAACAATGAAACGCTTGAGCTTTTCCTCGCGCCCGACAAGCCGACGCTGCTGCAATCCCTGCCGCAGATTCTGCGCGGTGAGATGGAAGCGCATTTCCGCGAGCAGCTGATCGACCTGTGGAACGGCATCCTGTTTCAGCGCCGTGAAGTGATCAACTACGCGCTCGACGGCACCGAACGCCACGTTCTGTTGCAGTTCTCAGTCCTGCCCGGCCATGAAAACGATTGGTCTCTGGTGCAGGTTGCGCTGACAGACATCACCGCGCGCAAGAAGGCGGAAGCCTATCTGGAATATCTCGGCAAGCACGACGTACTGACCAAGCTCCACAACCGCGCCTTCTACGTGGATGAACTCAACCGGCTGGAGCGCAAAGGCCACCTGCCCGTCTCCATCATCATCATCGATCTGAACGGCCTCAAGTCTGCCAATGATCTATGGGGACACGCCTCCGGTGACGGATTGCTGCGCCGCATCGGCGAAGTGCTGAACGAAGCCGTCAAGCTGCCCGGCCATGCCGCGCGTATCGGCGGCGACGAGTTCGCAATCGTACTGCCTTATGTGGATGAGCGCGGCGCGGAAGCCATGGTGGAAGACATCAAGCGACTGATTGAGATCAACAACCAGTATTATTCGCAGCTGCAGCTCAATCTATCCATCGGCACGGCAACGACGACGCCGGGCGAAACGCTCGAAGCCGTCGCCAAACGCGCCGATCTTCTGATGTATGAGAACAAGCGCCAGCAATATTCATCCAAGGGCGGATTGCTTTAGCAACGACAAAATGGCCGATCCTGTGATCGGCCATTTTGCTTTTTAATCGTCGAATTTGATCACGGATTTGCCGCGCGTCAGATCCGTTACAAGCCGCGAGAGATCATCCTGCGCGGCGATGGACATTGCGCCCGTTATTTCCACGCCGTTGGCGGTGAAATTCTCCTGCGCTATCGCGACATGGTCCACAGCAGTCAGCCGTGCCTTCAAAAGCGCATGGTCAGAAAAATCGCAGGCGAAGGCAAAGCCAATCATCGGGATCACCTCGGTCTTTTCTGCCTGTCGCAGACAGGTCGCGGCAGTGCCGCCATAGGCGCGCATCAAGCCGCCGCTACCAAGCAGAATACCGCCGAACCAACGCGTCACCACCACCGCAATATTGTCGAGCTGCTGACCGTCAATCGCTTGCAGGATCGGCTTGCCCGCCGTGCCGCTCGGCTCGCCGTCATCGCTGAAACGATAGTTCTGCCCCATGCGCCATGCCCAGCTATTGTGGTTGGCTGCAAGGTCCGAATGCTCGCTCAGAAAATCCTTCGCCGCCTGTTCGCTTGCAACAGGCGCAGCAATGGCCAGAAACCGACTTTTCTTGATTTCCTGACTATAGGTTTCGACGCGACTGATCGTGAACATGGCAATCCTGCAACTATGATTTTGCGGCCTATCATGTTCCTGTGTAGATGACGACCCCTTACGCGTTGCTCACCATTGCGCCCACAGCGCGGAGGGTATAAGGCATTTTAGAAATGTGCTGTTTTTTTAACAGTCTTGATCTTCCCGCAATGACTTAAGAGGCCTGCCGATGTTCGATTTGATTGTGAGAAACGCTAATCTCCCTGATGGTCGCGAGAAGCAGGACATTCTGGTCAAGAACGGCAAGATTGCCGATATCGTACCGTCAAAGGGCGAGCATCAGGCTGCCAAGGAAATCGACGCTTCCAACCGTCTCGTGACGCCGCCCTTCGTCGACCCGCATTTCCATATGGATGCAACCCTGTCGCTCGGTCTGCCGCGCCTCAACCGTTCCGGCACGCTTCTGGAAGGGATTGCGCTCTGGGGCGAGCTGAAGCCCATGCTGACGGTAGAAGCCATGGTCGAGCGCGCCTTGCGCTATTGCGATCTGGCCGTCAGCCAGGGCCTGCTGGCCATTCGCAGCCATGTCGATGTCAGCGATCCGCGTCTTCTCACTGCCGAGGCGATGATCGAGGTACGCGAGAAGGTAAAGCCTTACATCGACCTGCAACTCGTCGCCTTTCCGCAAGACGGCTATTATCGCTCTCCGGGCGCGGTCGATCTTGTCAACCGCTCGCTCGATATGGGCCTCGATATCGTCGGCGGCATTCCGCATTTCGAGCGCACCATGGCTGACGGCGCTGCATCGCTGGAAGAGCTGTGCCGCATTGCTGCCGAACGCGGCCTGCCGGTCGATATTCATTGCGATGAAACCGACGATCCAATGTCGCGCCATGTGGAAACACTGGCCGCGCAAACTGTACGTTTCGGTCTTCAAGGCCGCGTATCGGGCTCGCACCTGACCTCCATGCATTCCATGGATAATTACTACGTTTCCAAGCTCATTCCGCTGATCGCGGAAGCGCAGATGAACGCCATACCAAACCCGCTCATCAACATCACGTTGCAGGGCCGTGCCGATAGCTATCCGAAGCGTCGCGGCATGACCCGCGTGCCGGAGCTGATGGCTGCTGGCGTCAACGTCGCCTTCGGTCATGATTGCGTTATGGACCCGTGGTACTCGATGGGCTCTGGCGACATGCTGGAAGTGGGACATATGGCGGTCCATGTTGCACAGATGACGTCCATTGAAGGCAAGAAGCAGGTCTTCAATTCCCTCACCGTCAATTCGGCCAAGGCGCTTGGTCTGGAAGGCTACGGTCTTGAAAAGGGCTGCAATGCAGACTTCGTTGTCCTGCAGGCGCGCGACCCGCTTGAAGCGCTGCGCCTCAAGGCAAACCGCCTGACGGTCGTGAAGCGCGGCAAGATCATTGCGGAAACGCCCCAGCGTGTCAGTGCGCTCAATCTCGAAGGCCGTCCGTCTTCGGTCGATGGAGCCGATTACGCACCGATCGGCTGATTAAACACGAAGCAGCGAAAAACCGGTGCCTGTTTTTCAAGCGACCGATAAAAGCGCTTGAATTAAAGGCAGATAAGTCGGAAATACGAGACATTGCTCATGCTCCTCCTGATCGGGGCGCAGGGCAATCCGTCGCGCATGGAATGCACGCACAAACACCACCTTAATGAGGGGTCCAAATGGCCAAACTATCGAACTTTACCCGCCGCGACATTCTTGCGATGTCTGCGGCTCTCGGCGCAACTGCGATTTCCACCCGTGTTTTCGCTGCCGATGAGAAACTAAAGGTTGCAGGCATTCACGCCTCGCCGGTTGAAAACGCCTGGAACTCGCGCCTGCACGAAGCACTGAAGCAGGCCAATGACGAAGGCGTCATCGAATATGTCTTCTCCGAAGGCGTTTCGGCGAGTGACTATCCCCGCGCCATGCGTGAATATGCCGAACAGGGCATCAAGCTCATTGTCGGTGAATCCTATGCCGTTGAACGCGAAGCGCGTCAGGTTGCAGGTGATTATCCACAGACGACCTTCATCATGGGTTCCTCCGGCAAGCCGCAGGGCGACAATTTCGGCGTGTTCGGCACCTGGAACTTCGAAGCAGCCTATCTTGCAGGCATGCTGGCTGGCTCGATGAGCAAGTCGGGCACCTTCGGTTCGGTCGGCGCTGTGCCGATCCCGGAAGTCAACATGCTGATCAACGCCTTCCAGGAAGGTGTGAAGGAAACCCGCCCGGATGCGAAATTCATCGCGTCCTTCATCGGCACCTTCTTCGATCCGCCGAAGGCCCGTGAAGCAGGTCTCGCAGCCATCGATTCCGGCGCGGACATTCTGTTCGGCGAGCGCATCGGTACCGCTGACGCAGCCAAGGAACGCGGCATCAAGGCAATCGGCTCGCTGATCGACTATACGCCACGCTATCCGGATACGGTTTTTGCCAATGCAATGTGGTACTTCCGCCCGATCCTTAATGCAGCGATTGCAGATGTGAAGGCCGCACAGCCGACCGGCAAGGACTACACACCGTTCAGCCTGATGAAGGAAGGCGGCAACGACATCGTCTACGTCAAGGGCGTCGCACCGGCAGAATCCGAAGCCAAGATGGAAGCGCGCCGCGCCGAGATCAAGGCTGGCACCTTCAAGATCGAGCCGAACCCGGCTGAACCGAAGTAAGACAGCAGCAAATCAGGGCGGCATAAAGTGGCATTCGATAGCAAGCAACAGGACGCAACAGCACTCGCGCAAGCGATTGCCGGAGGCGTTTTAAGCGCACGAGAGGCCATGGATGCCGCCCTTGAAGCCGCAGAAAATTGGCGCCCTCTGGGCGCCATCGCATATCTCGATCCTGAACTGGGCCGTACCAATGCGGAAGCCTTTGACGCTAATGCGGACAAGGCTTCGTTTGCAGGTGTTCCGTCGCTGTTCAAGGATCTTGGCGGACCGTGCGCCGGTCTGCCAATCCGGCTTGGCTCGCGCGCTTTCGAGAACGCCTCGCCGCAAATGGATTCCGAGTTAGGCAGCCGCCTGCGCAAAGCGGGCCTCAACTTCTTTGGCACAACCACCGTGCCGGAATTTGGCCTGGCACTGGCCAGCGAACCGGCAAGCGGCCCTCTGGCCCGCCATCCTTTCGATGAAGCGCTTTCGCCTGCTGGCTCATCAGGTGGTGCGGCCGCAGCCGTCGCAGCCGGGATTGTCAGCATTGCGCATGCGACCGATGCAGGCGGCTCAATCCGCGTGCCTGCCGCTACCTGCGGTCTTATCGGCCTGAAGCCGAGCCGTGGAGCCATGCCCGCAGGTCCACATTTCGGCAACTATCTCGCTGGTATCGCCAGCGAATTCGCACTTTGCCGCTCGATCCGTGATGCAAAGACGCTGCTCCCGCTTGTCGAGGGCAAGACCGAAGGCTTCCTGCCTGACCCGGCAATGAGCGCAGGCGAGCTGCCTGCGCGTCTGCGTATCGGCTTTGTCACTGATGACCTTCCCGCCTATCCCGTTACCGCGGAGCGTATGCAGGCTGTGACCGATGCCGCCCGTTTTCTGGAAGCGCAAGGCCATGCAATCCGCGAAATCCCAGCGCAGGATTTAAGCCCGCTTGTCGCTTCCAGCGCGCGCGCGTTCGACCGCATCATTTCCGTCAATCTTGCAGCCGCTATCGACTTTCTGGCTATCGATCAGGAACAACTCGAACCGTTGACTCGCGCCGTTGCGGAACGTGGACGCGCTCTGGACGCGACCGCTCTCTACCGTGCGATGAACGGCGCTGTCAGCGCTTCCCATATGCTGTGGCAGATTTTCCGCGATATTGATGTGCTGATAACCCCGATGCTGTCCAGAGCGCCCTTGCCATTGGGCTCATTTCCGATGAACCATGGCGATGTGGACATGCAGTGGCGGAAGATGAACGAATTTGCGCCCTATGCGGCGCTTGCCAATATTTCCGGCTTCCCGGCGCTTTCTCTGCCGTTCGGAGAAGATGCCGACGGGATGCCGGTCGCCGTACAGCTGATCGCCCCGATGGGCGCCGACAGGCTTCTTATGAACGCCGGTCAGCGGCTGGAGGAAGATGGCCGTTGGCAGCATAAATTTCCCGTTGCGGGGTTGAACCAATGACGACAACAGTTCTTGAACTGCAAAACATCACCAAGCGCTTTGGTGCACTGACTGCCAATGACGATATTTCGCTGAAGCTGGAGCGTGGCGAAATCCTCGCTTTTCTTGGCGAAAATGGTGCAGGCAAGACCACGCTGATGAACATCCTGTTCGGCCATTATGTGCCGGATGAAGGACGCGTCTTCGTGAAAGGCGTTGAAATCCCGCAAGGCAAGCCGCGTGCGGCCATCGATGCGGGCGTCGGCATGGTGCACCAGCATTTCACCCTCGCGCCCAACCTCACGGTTCTTGAAAACATCATCACCGGCACCGAAAGCCTCTGGAAGCTCAAATCCTCGCATGGTGCTGCGCGCGCCAAAATTGCGCAGATTGCCGAGCGTTTCGGCCTCAAAGTCGATCCTGATGTGCGGCTTGGCGATCTTTCAGTCGGCGAACAGCAGCGCGTGGAAATTCTGAAAGCGCTCTATAACGATGCGGATGTGCTGATCCTCGACGAACCGACCGCCGTTCTGACGACGCAGGAAGCGGAAGGCCTGTTCGCGACGCTGAAAGAAATGGCGCGGCAAGGCCTGTCGCTGATTTTCATTTCGCATAAGCTGCATGAAGTCATGTCCGCTGCCGACCGGGTGATCGTGCTGCGCGGTGGCAAACTTGTCGCCGAACGCAAGGCTTCCGAAACTTCCAAGGAAGAACTCGCAGAATTGATGGTGGGGCGGCGCGTCTCGCGCCCTGCCCGCGCGGCTGCGACGCCCGGCGAGACACTGCTCGAAGCCAGCAATGTAACGGTTGTGGAAGACGGAATTGCTCGCCTGTCAGAACTGAATTTTCAGGTTCGTGCCGGTGAAACATTGGGCATCATCGGCGTGTCCGGCAATGGTCAGGCCGCGTTGGGCCGGTTGGTTTCCGGTCTGAGCCAGCCTGCAAGCGGCGCGCTTGTCATGTTCGGGCAGACCGTGACCAAATTCGATCCCCGCCGCTTTGTGGCGGAAGGCGTCGGGCGCATCCCGGAGGACCGGAATGCTGAAGGCGCTATCGGCGATCTGACCTTGTGGGAGAACGCCATTCTGGAGCGCGTGCGCGATCCGAAATTCTCGAACGGCCTTCTGGTCAATCGGGCTGCGGCCCGCGAATTCACCGACCGCATCATCAAGGATTTCGATGTGCGCGGCGGCACGCCGGACAGTCGTATTCGCCTGCTTTCCGGCGGCAATATGCAGAAGCTCATTCTGGGTCGCAATCTGGAGACTGCCCCACGCATTCTCATTGCAGCGCAGCCGACACGTGGACTGGATGAAGGTGCTGTCGCGGCAATCCACACCCGCATTCTGGAAGCACGCGCCAAGGATGCTGCCGTTCTGCTGATTTCTGAAGATCTGGATGAAATCATCGGCTTGGCGGATCGTGTTCAAGCAATTGTTAAAGGTCGCCTCTCCCCGCCCATCGACGCAGAAGAAGCCAATGCGCAGAGACTGGGCCTCATGATGGCCGGCGAATGGCAGACACATACCACGAAGGGGCTGAATTGATGCGTATTGAACGACGCGAAACCCGGCCCATGGCATTGGTCGCGACCGCTCCGGTCGTCGCGGTTCTGGCCGCATTCGTGCTGGCAGGCCTGTTGATTGCCGCTGCCGGTGCACCGGTTCTGGAATCCTTTCGCCAGATCGCCATCGGCGCTTTCGGCAACAAGCTTTCGATCAGTGAAACGCTGACGCGCGCCACGCCGCTGATGCTGACCGGCCTTGCCGCTGCCGTCGCCTTCCGCTCCAAACTCTGGAACATCGGCGCTGAAGGGCAGTTCTATATGGGCGCACTGGCGGTTGTGGCCATGGGCACGCAATTGCAACTGCCCACTCCTCTCCTCATTCCGCTGCTGCTGATTGTCGGCGCGATTGCAGGCATGATCTTCCTGCTTATTCCGCTCGGGCTTCGCTTGCGCTTCGGCGTTGATGAAGTGGTGACGACCCTGCTTCTCAACTTCGTCGCAGTGCTGTTCGTTTCCATGATGATCGAAGGGCCGATGAAAGATCCGCTCGCCTTTGGCTGGCCGCAGTCTGAACCGGTGCCGGATGCGGCCGTGCTGCCGAAAATCTTGACCGGTATGCGGCTGCATATCGGTATCCTGATTGCCATCGCGCTGGCGCTGATCATCGCCTATGTGCAGAAGCGCACCGTGTTCGGCCTTGAAACCAAGGCCGCCGGTATCAATCCGGGTGCAGCTCGCTTTGCAGGTGTTCCGCTCGGTCGCACACTCATCAAGGTTGCCTGCATCTCCGGCGGACTGGCAGGCCTTGCGGGCGCTATTCAGGTCATGGGCGTGAAAGGCTATGTCACGACCGACCTTTCACCCGGCTTCGGCTATTCCGGCATCATTGTCGCCATGCTTGCCAATCTGAACCCGATTGGCGCGATCTTCTCGGCGCTTTTCGCCGCGGCCATGTTCGTTGGCGCAGACGGCATGAGCCGCGCTATCGGCATTCCGAGCTTCATTGCCGATGTGACCGTGGCGCTGTCGCTCCTGACCATGCTCGTCGCCTTGTTCTTCACCCAATACAGGATCGCCCGATGAACGAGTTGATGGATATCCTGCTCTCCGCGGGCCTCTGGGTCTCGGTCCTGCGCATTGCAACACCGCTGATCTTCGGCACGCTCGGCGCGCTCTATTGCGAACGCGCAGGCGTGCTTAATCTCGGCATCGAAGGCATTATGACCTTTGGCGC
>Ga0153948_1000215_pt1 | contig 31232 bp, 28 predicted proteins | sample TSNJ032MetaG_FD_104696 | JGI IMG/M metagenome (GOLD analysis project Ga0153948, IMG submission 104696) | Attine ant fungus gardens microbial communities from New Jersey, USA - TSNJ032 MetaG | ecosystem: Host-associated > Fungi > Mycelium > Unclassified | place: USA: New Jersey, Wharton State... | reverse complement strand
TGTTGAAGGAAAGTGGCGCGAGTGACGGGGCTCGAACCCGCGACCTCCGGCGTGACAGGCCGGCACTCTAACCAACTGAGCTACACCCGCGCATTTTTTTCAGCCCGTAGGCTTCAGTCACCACCGGCGTTTCCGTCGGTGTGAGCGGTCGTTTAAGGGGTTCGAACACAAGTGTCAAGCAAGTGCACGAAAGAAAGCAAAAGAAATTTCGCCTTTCTTTCAAAACGCTGGTTTTCCCGGCCTTTTCAAAGACATCCTGTTATCCACATCGGCCGTCCGGCCCAGTGAATCACGTGGTGCTTCGGCCTGTTTGCCTGTTCCCCGCATCTTGCGATTCAAAATCCCAGTAAAAGCACGGACTCAGGCGACAATTCCCTCCATTCCATGTATCCATGCTGCACTGATCCTTTTAGCCGCGCCTGCGTGCAGAAAAACGGATCGGGATAATATGAAGATCGCATCGCGATAGGCTGACTTGCTGTAATAGCAAGCGGAAAGGAATTGAGATGAGCTGGACACCCCATGGACAACACCTGATAGCTGGCGAGTGGGTTGCGGGGGAGACGACGTTCGCTTCAACACCGGCGACAGGCCCATCGCACGAATTCGCCGTCGGTACGCCCGCACTGGTGGCGCGCGCCTGCGAAGCAGCGGAAGACGCCTTCTGGACCTATGGTTATACAAGCCGTGAAGAACGCGCTCTCTTCCTTGAAGCCATTGCCGACGAAATCGAAGCCCGTGCTGCTGCCATCACCGAAATCGGCACGCAGGAAACCGGCCTGCCGACCGGCCGTCTTGAAGGCGAGCGCGGACGCACCACCGGCCAGCTGCGTCTTTTTGCCAATCATATTCGCAAAGCCGATTATCTCGACCGTCGCGTCGATGAGGCCCTGCCCGACCGCAAGCCTGCTGCACGTCCGGAAATCCGCCTGATGCAGCGTCCTATCGGCCCGGTTGCCGTTTTCGGCGCTTCCAACTTTCCGCTCGCTTTCTCGACCGCTGGTGGCGACACCGCAGCCGCCCTTGCCGCAGGCTGCCCGGTGGTTGTGAAGGGCCATTCCGCCCATCCCGGCACAGGCGAAATCGTCGCTGACGCCATTCAAGCCGCCATTGCCAAGACCGGCATGCCGAAGGGCGTGTTCAGTCTCATTCAGGGCGGTGACCGCAAGGTCGGCGAAGCACTCGTCACGCATCCGCTCATCAGGGCAGTCGGTTTTACCGGTTCGCTTGGCGGTGGCCGCGCCCTTTTCAACCTGTGCGCACAGCGTCCGGAACCGATTCCTTTCTTCGGCGAGCTTGGCTCGGTCAATCCGATGTTCCTGCTGCCGGAAGCCATGAAGGCACGCGCCTCGTCGCTCGGCGAAGGCTGGGCTGGATCGTTGACGATGGGTGCCGGTCAGTTCTGCACCAATCCGGGCATTGCCGTGGTTATCGACGGTTCGGAAGCCGACAGCTTTGTGCAGTCGACCCGCAGCGCTCTGGAAAAGGTTGCACCGCAGGTCATGCTGACCGATGGCATTGCCAAGGCCTATCAGGACGGCAAGGCGCATTTCGACAGCCGCAATTCCGTCAAGCCGGTGTTGACGACCGAAAGCAAGGGCCGCGAAGCTTCGCCCAATCTCTATGAGACGACTGGTGAAGCTTTCCTTGGCGACCACACCATTGGTGAGGAAGTGTTCGGTCCGCTCGGCGTTGTCGTTCGCGTCAAGTCGGTCGATGACATGGTGCATCTGGCCAAGGGCTTTGAAGGCCAGCTGACGGCGACCTTGCATATGGACAAGGACGATGCCGCAGACGCCCGCAAGCTTCTACCAGTTCTGGAGCGCAAGGCCGGACGCGTTCTGGCCAACGGTTTCCCGACCGGCGTGGAAGTGGTCGATTCGATGGTTCATGGCGGCCCCTACCCGGCCAGCACCAATTTCGGCGCAACCAGCGTCGGAACCATGTCCATCCGCCGCTTCCTGCGCCCTGTCAGCTATCAGAACATCCCGGCGGATGTGCTGCCCGCTGACCTCGTCTAAATAAAAGATAAGACGCAGATCAAAGCCTCAAAGACCTTTGATCTGCGTCTCACGCTCCAATGGGCTGCCGGATTTCATAATAAGCGGCAGCGTAGTGCCTGATTTCAAAAATCAAATTTGACTACCACCTTCGTTGGAGCAAAACTGCATTTGCTAATTCATAAGCAGTAGGCTCATCCCCTTTCGGCGGTGAATATGATGCCGGGACATATAAAAGTATAAAGCAGCTCCCTTGAGCATCTCACACGGTTTCGGGTTGGGCAGGGGACAGGCCATGCTCAAAACCGACGTGCCTGACGGTGCAGGCTTTTACCGGATTCACACAAAGGCGGATTTTGCACATAGCGTTTCGCTGGATTGGGCCTATCGATGTGGCATGGGCCTGCTCAAATATCCGCTCAATGAAGCTATTTCTGACCAGCTCGCGCTGATGGGCGCTGCGTCGCACGCGGATCGGGCCTGGCTGATCGAATATCGGTCAGACCTGCTCCGCTTCCGCAACACGCATGAGTGGTGTCGCGGCCAGACCAGAGCCTATGTTTCGGAACTTCAGGAAGCGCCGACAACCCTTATCGCCTGGCTGCACAAATATATGGTCAAGGGCCAAGCGGTTGCCGTCCATGACGTCACCGAACTGCCCCGAACCGCGCGGGCCATTCAGGTGGAGTTTCTACGGCAGAGCAATAAGAGCGTCCTCAGCGTGCCGATGTTTCATGACGACAGGCTGCGCGGTATCATCGGCTTTGATACGACAGCCGCCAGCAAGATCTGGTCGGCCAGCGAAGTGAGTGCGCTGTTCCAATGCGCTGATCTCATCGGACAAGCGAAATATGGCACACGCCAACGCGTCGAAGCGGCAACCGTGCCCGCAAGCTCCACGCCCCTGGTTTATCTCAGCAATCGCGGTGTGGTGCGCGGTGTCCAGCCGGACATCATCGTCGGCGTTCGCTCTGCTGGAAACTACAGCGAAATCTGGCTGGAAGATGGGTCTATGCTGCTCGATTCGCGTTCGCTCGGCATGTGGTCGACCCTGTTGCCATCCAAGATTTTCCTTCAGATCCACCGAACGGCTTTCGTGAATACACTGCACGTCATCGACGTGGACCGCAGAAAGATCGATAAATGGCAGGTCAAAATGCGGTCGATTGACAGTTCATGGCCGGTATCGCGGTCCTACAGAAAGCAGCTCCGCGAACGGATGGGCATATGAAGGCTGCGAAGGTCTCAACACCGAAAGCTGTCTCAAAAGTCCAAGTCAGTCGGCATGAACTGTTTCCGCAAGCCGCGCACGTTCGCGCAAACGGAAGCTGCGGGGTGTCTCCCCGGTGAAATTCTGGAAAAAGCGCGAGAAATAAGCAGGATCTGAAAAGCCCAGCGAATAAGCGATGTGCTGAACCGAAGACGGCATCGCGATGAGGTCGCGCCTGGCCGTATCGATCAGCTTATGTGCAATCATATGTTGTGTCGTTTCTCCCGTCAGCCTTCGCACCAGCCGGTTGAGGTGGGTCGGTGACAGGCCGAGCATATCGGCATAAAAAGCCACCGGACGATGTTCCCGAAAATGCCGGTCGACCAGTTCCAGAAACTTTTCAACGCGTACATCGCTATAGGCCGGGCGTCCGTCTTCAGCTTGTAACTCGTTCAATGCCGGACGCGAGACGAGGACGATCATCGTCTTGAGCATGGATTCCAATATGCTGTTTTTATATGGCTTTCTGGAATGGAATTCTGTCTGGATCCGGTTGACCGTCAAAGCTGCGAGCGCGCAATCTTCCGCTGAAGCGTTCTCCATCGCGACAAGGCGCGGCCCATTCAGCCAGGCAGCAAAGGCGCTGCCCGGACGATCGCTGACAAAGGGCATCTGTGGGCGCAGAATCGTGATGATATGGCCGGTAATATCGCGCGAGAATGAAAACCCGTGATTGAATCCGGGCGGAACCAAAATAGCGCAAGGCGTACGAAAACTATGGATCACGCCATTGAAACTGGTATTGCCCGCGCCGCTCTGAATGTACAGGAATTGAAAGAAATTCTCATGACGATGCAGTTCGATTTCAAACTGATGCAGGCTGGATCGCGAGTAAAGCGTTTCGCAATGCAGCCAGAAATCCGGCTTTTTATCGGTTCCCTCCCCATAGAGTTCGTAGGTAGGAACTTCAACACGCATCATTCTGCCTCCATAATTGTGTTCGATTTGTACAATTTATTGCTGGAATAATCCATTGCCAGTTTGCGGTGGTTTCAAAGAATAAAGGGCATTCGTTGCGTTGGGAGGAAATCATGCGCACCAAAGTCGCCATTATTGGTTCCGGCCCGTCAGGTCTTCTGCTCGGACAGCTCCTGACGCGCGCCGGTATCGACAATGTCATTCTCGACCGCGCCAGCGAAAGCTATATTCTTGGCCGCGTGCGCGCCGGTGTGCTGGAAGAAGGCACGGTTCGTTTGATGGAAGAAGCAGGCGCTGCTGAACGCCTGCATCGCGAAGGCCTGCCGCATGACGGTTTCTCGCTCGCCTTCGATGGACGCGATCACCGCATTAATCTTCATGCCCTGACCGGCAAACGCGTGACTGTTTATGGCCAGACGGAACTAACGCAGGACCTGATGGATGAGCGGCATAAATCCGGCACCATCGGCATTTATGAAGCGTCGAACGTCACGCCGCATGATTTTGACGGCGCTTCGCCCTACGTTACCTATGAGAAGGATGGCGTCACGCACCGCATCGATTGCGATTTCATTGCCGGATGTGACGGTTATCACGGCGTCAGCCGCAAATCAGTGCCGGAAAAGGCGATCACCAATTTCGAAAAAGTCTATCCGTTTGGATGGCTTGGCATTCTGGCGGATATCCCGCCGGTCGACCATGAACTGATCTATGCCAATCACGAACGCGGCTTTGCCCTGTGTTCGATGCGGTCGGAAACCCGCAGCCGCTACTATCTCCAATGCTCCCTGGACGAAAAGATCGAGGACTGGAGCGACGACCGTTTCTATGACGAGCTGCGCCGCCGCCTCCCCGAAAACCATGCCGAAGCCTTGGTAACGGGTCCTTCGTTCGAGAAATCCATCGCCCCGCTCCGTTCTTTTGTTGCAGAGCCAATGCGTTTTGGAAAACTGTTCCTCGTGGGTGACGCGGCGCATATTGTGCCGCCGACGGGCGCCAAGGGTCTCAATCTGGCAGCGAGCGATGTTCACTACCTGTTTGAAGGCCTGCGCGAGTTTTATCTCGATGAATCAGCGGCAGGCATTGACGCCTATTCAGTCAAGGCGTTGGCGCGCATCTGGAAAGCAGAACGCTTTTCATGGTCGATGACGAAGATGCTGCATCGCTTCCCCGACATGGAAGCCTTCGATCAGAAGGTGCAGGAAGCGGAACTGGACTATATCAGCCACTCTCACGCTGCATCGACCGCACTGGCTGAAAATTATGTAGGATTGCCGTTCTAAATATAAGTAACCTAACATCTTGCGCGCTGCTTTATTCTTAAGTGGTGTGCCTTCATGCTTATCAATGTGCATCAGGCTTCAACGCGAGGATATATCCGACTTAAATCCTCCCTAGAAATTCTGTGCGCAACGGCATTGAATCATTTCTTAATTGGACAGTCCCATAACCAATCAGTTATGATTTCGACCAACAATATCATTTTACATAAACAATCAGATCGACATTCTAGAGCGCATCCCGAAAAGTGTGAAACGGTTTCGGAAAAGATGCGCGTTAGAGCAAAAGCTGAGACGCACCGATAGGATACAATCTGATCGGAACGCGCTCTGGAGGATAGGTCATTCCCTGTGGCGCTGCGACGGTCAGGCGCGGGAATGGTGGGCAACTGGGAGGAAAATATGAAGAAGTTAGCACTCACCGCATTGGCGGTATTGTCGCTCACCGCATCGGCGGCTTATGCCGACGTGGTCAAGGTTGGCGTTATCGGCCCGTTTTCGGGACCATTCGCCATTCAGGGTAAGAATTTCAAGGCCGGTATCGATGCCTATATGGCAGAGCACGGTAACAAGATCGGCGATGATACGGTGGAAGTCGTCTATCGCGACGTGCCGCAGGCCGATCCGGCTCAATCGAAGGCGCTGGCACAGGAACTCGTCGTCAAGGAAGGCGTGAAGTATCTGGCCGGTTTCTACTTCACGCCAGATGCCATGGCTGTCACGCCTATTCTGAAGCAGGGCAATGTGCCGATGGTGGTGATGAATGCGGCCACGTCTGCAATCGTGACCAAGAGCCCTTATGTGGTTCGCACGTCGTTCACGACCTGGCAGACCTCCACGCCTATTGCCAAGGTGGCAATCGACAAGGGTGTGAAGAAGGTCATCACCGTGGTGAGCGATTACGGCCCCGGCGTTGATGCTGAAAATGCATTCAAGGCCGCGTTCACTGACGCTGGCGGCGAAGTGGTGGAAGCCATTCGCATGCCGCTTGCCACCAACGATTTTAGTCCGATCATGCAGCGCATCAAGGATTCCGGTGCGCAGGGCGTTTTCGCCTTTCTACCGTCTGGTCCCACCACGCTCGGCTTTATGAAAGCCTATGTCGATAACGGCTTGAAAAATGGCGGCGTACAGCTTTTTGCGCCGGGCGACCTCACGCAGGAATCCGACCTTCCCGCTCTCGGCGAAACGGCGCTGGGCGTATTGACCACCTTCCACTATGCGATTTCGCACGACTCTCCTGAAAACAAGAAGTTCGTCGAAGAGGCAGGCAAGGCAATCGGCAATCCTGCCGAACTGTCCTTCCCATCAGTCGGCGCTTACGACGGCATGCACGTCATCTACAAGATGATCGAAGCTACCGGCGGCAAGAAGGATGCGGAAAAGGCAGTGGAAGCCGTCAAAGGCATGGAATGGATCAGCCCGCGCGGCCCGGTTTCCATCGATCCGGAAAGCCGTCACCTGACGCAGAATATCTATCTGCGTGAAGTCGCCAAGGCTGATGACGGCACCTATTACAACAAGGAAATCCAGACCTTCGAGAAGCAGGGCGATCCGGGCCTCAAGGCCAAGTAATCCGTCTGTTTCATGGTTCAGCCCGCCTCTTATTCCATCGAATATGAGGCACTTGCGCTCCCGGATCCTTCCGGGAGCGACTTTTTCTCAGCCTCCGGCCAGAGAATCAATCTAGAGCGGCTCCGGTTAAAACGGAATCGTGGAACCGCTCTATCTAGTTGTTTTACGCATTATCCTACGCAAAACCGCTACGCACTTTTGCTGGAAATGCTCCAATAGGATTACTCAATGCAGACTGTGCTCAGCATTGCCATCGATGCCCTTGCCTATGGCATGGTGCTCTTCGTCATCTCTATCGGCCTTTCCGTCACCATGGGTCTGATGCGCGTTGTCAATCTGGCACATGGCGCCTTTGCGATGATCGGCGGCTATTTCGCCTCTTATGCCGCGCACCAGCTTGGCCTCAATTACGGTTTCGCTATCATCATCGCTGTTATCGGCACGATGATCATCGCGGTTCCCGTGGAAAGGCTGCTCTATCGCCGCATTTATGGCGCGCCGGAGCTGACGCAGGTTCTGATGACCATCGGCATCACATTCTGCATCATCGGCCTGACCAACTATATTTTCGGCCCGACGCTGAAAACCATTCCGCTGCCGGAAATGCTGCGCGGCTCGATTGATCTCGGCTTCCGTTCTATCGCCAAGCACCGTGTTTTCGCCATTGGCTGCGGTCTCGCCGTTGCAATCGGCCTCTGGTATATCGTCGAGCGCACTGCCTTCGGCGTGAAACTGCGCGCCGCCGTCGATAACGCCAATATGGCCGCAGCTCTCGGTGTTCGAACCGAAATCGTCTACGCAGTCAGCTTTGCACTCGCTATCGGTCTTGCTGCATTTGGCGGTGTCGTCGGCGCAGAACTGCTGCCGGTCGAGCCCTATTACGCGCTGCGCTATATGGTGACGTTCCTCGTGGTCGTATCTGTCGGCGGCGCTGGTTCCATTCCTGGCGCCCTCATCGCCTGTCTCCTGCTTGGAGCCATCGACACAACGGGACGCTATCTTGCGCCTGAATATGGCGAATTCTTCTTCTATCTGGCGGTGATCGTGATCGTTACCCTGTTTCCACGCGGCCTTGCCGGAAGGTTGGCCAAGAAATGACCGACATGTCGCAAACTCTCCCCCAAAGCCGCAAATCCTATGCAGGCCTGATCGGCGTCATCGCCATCATCGTGGCCAGCATCATTGGCTGGTTCCTGTTTCCCGATAATCTGGCGCTGCTGACCCGCATCATCGCCATCGCCCTTCTCGTGCTCTCGCTCGATCTCGTCACCGGCTATTGCGGCATCGCAACGCTTGGCCATGCCGCATTGTTCGGCGCGGGCGCTTATGGTGCAGGTATAGCCGCAGCGCATTTCGGCGTGACCGATCCGCTCCTCATGACGCTGGTCGGCCTTGCCGCCGGCGCTGTCACGGGGCTTGTTTCCGGTGTCGTCATTTTGCGCGCACATGGATTGGCGCAGCTCGTTCTGTCGATTGCCGTAGTGCATCTTTTCCACGAAGCCGCCAACAAGGCGTCTGAGTGGACAGGCGGCAGCGACGGCCTGAGCGGCATTTCGCCGGATCCGATTTTCGGCACCTTCGAATTCGATCTCTATGGGCACACCGTCTATATTTATGGCGTTATCCTGCTGCTCGTCTCCTTCATTTTCCTGCGTTATGTCGTGCGTTCCCCTTTCGGTATGCTGTGCCGCGGCGTGAAGGAAGATCCGATCCGCATCCATGCCATGGGCGCATCGGTTCATTCCGCACAGCTTCGCATGTATGTCATTTCCGGCGCTATTGCCGGCATCGGCGGCGCGTTGAACGCCATTTCCACGCAGGTTGTGGGACTGGATAGCCTCAGCTTCACCATGTCGGCGGAAGCGCTGGTCATGCTGGTTCTGGGCGGTACAGGCACATTGTTCGGCGGGCTGATCGGCACTGTCGTCTTCATGTGGTTTGAAGATCTGGTCTCTGCGGCCAATCCGTTCCACTGGCTTACCATGGTTGGCGCATTGCTGATCCTCGTGGTGCTGTTCGCCCCGCGCGGCCTCTACGGCACCGCTGTCCATTATTTCGAGAAGCGGAAGGCGCGCAACGCATGAGCACCGTGTTTGAAGTTTCAAAACTGCGCAAGAATTTCGGCGGACTGGCGGTCACTAACGACGTTTCGCTCAGCATGGCCAAGGGCGACCGCGTCGCCCTCATCGGACCGAACGGCGCAGGCAAAACTACGTTCGTCAATCTCGTGACAGGCAACCTTCCGGCCACCTCCGGCACAGTGACGCTCGGCGGCGAGAATGTCTCGAAGCTCAACGCCATGCAGCGCGTGCGGCGTGGTTTGGTGCGCTCGTTTCAGGTCACCCGCCTCTTCTTCGATATGACGCCGGAGGAGCATGTGGCGCTTGCGATTCTTCAACGCGAAGGCAAGACCGGTCGTATTCTCGGCGACTATCATAAAATGCCGGGCGTGATGGATGAGGTGCGCGATATTCTCGACACGCTCGGTCTTCTGTCACTGAGCCAGTTGCGTGTCAGCCAGATCGCTTATGGCCAGCAACGACTGCTGGAAATCGCGCTGGCGCTGGCGCTGCGCCCGAAGGTGCTCCTGCTGGACGAACCCGCCGCCGGTGTTCCGCAAAGCGATACAGGCCGCATCGAAGAAGCGCTGGACCGCCTGCCCGCCGATCTCGCCGTTCTCATGATCGAACACGACATGGATCTGGTTTTCCGCTTTGCCAAACGCGTGGTCGTTCTGGCCGCAGGCACCGTGATTTTCGACGGGCTGCCGCAAGATGTCGTGCAGGATACCCGCGTCCGTGAAGCCTATCTGGGGAGCTATGCGCAATGAGTGCAGCCTCGCTTGAAATCCGCAACCTGTCTTCTGGCTACGGCCCGACGCGGGTTATCGAAGATGTGTCGTTCAAGGCGGAACCCGGCTCGAGACTGGCCATATTGGGGCGCAATGGCGTCGGCAAGACTAGCCTCTTCGCAACCATTGCAGGACAGACCCGCCGCTATGGCGGCGAAATCCTGCTCGGCGGCCAGAATATAGCGACGCTGCCGTCAGCAGCCCGCGCGCTTGCCGGTCTTGGCTATGTGCCGCAGACCCGTGACGTCTTCCCAACCCTCACGGTGGAAGAAAATCTGTTTGTCGGCTTGAAGAAGCGCCCCAAAGACGCGCTTGAAGAAGCCTATACGATGTTTCCGCGCCTGAAGGAACGCCGCCGCAATCTCGGTTCGCAGCTTTCCGGCGGCGAGCAGCAGATGCTGTCAACGGCGCGCAGCATTCTCGGCAAGCCGACGGTACTGCTGCTCGATGAACCCCTCGAAGGCCTCGCACCGGTTATTTGCGAAGAACTGATGGCTGCATTCTCGGCCTTGGCGCAGAAGGGCGACATGACGATCCTGCTTGTCGAGCAACGCATTCAGAGCGCGCTTGATTTTGCCGATCATGTCATCATTCTGGAGCGCGGCCGTATCGCCTGGTCAGGGACGTCCAAGGAACTCTCCGACGATCAACATGCAGTCGAAGAGCACCTCGGCGTCGGCGGGCTTCATTAGTCATTTCGATACAAAGGGGCGACCGATCAGCTTTGTTCGGACGCCCCGATAACGTGCTGGAATCAGGCTTCACGCCCTTGTTTCGGAATATCTGCGACCGGACCGTGGCGTTCCTTTTCTCACTGGTCCTTGTCACGACCGGCGCTAGCGCTATTTGCCATGCGGGTTAGCCTCCCAGATCATTGGTACTCTCAAGGAGAAACCGCGATGGCATTTGTTCAGACACAAGACGGAACCGAAATCTATTACAAGGATTGGGGTCCGAAGGACGCACAGCCGATCCATTTCCATCACGGCTGGCCGCTCAGTGCGGACGACTGGGACAATCAGATGCTGTTCTTCCTCAAGGAAGGCTTTCGTGTTGTCGCGCATGACCGGCGGGGACATGGCCGTTCGAGCCAGGTCAGCGATGGTCATGATATGGATCATTACGCGGCTGACGCGTCAGCCGTTGCGGAACATCTCGATCTTCGCAACGCCGTTCATATTGGTCACTCCACAGGCGGCGGACAGGTCGCGCGTTATGTGGCAAAGTTTGGTCAACCGCAGGGTCGTGTCGCCAAGGCGGTTCTGGTCAGCTCCGTCCCTCCTCTGATGGTTAAGACGGCCAACAACCCTGATGGAACACCAATCGAAGTGTTCGATGGTTTTCGTTCAGCGCTTGCTGCCAATCGCGCGCAGTTTTTTATCGATGTGCCATCTGGTCCCTTTTATGGATTTAATCGTCCGGGCGCGAAGCCGTTGCAGGGCGTTATTGATAATTGGTGGCGACAGGGCATGATCGGAAGCGCCAAGGCACATTATGAAGGGATCAAAGCGTTTTCAGAAACGGATCAGACAGAAGATCTGAAGGCGATAACGGTTCCAACGCTCGTCTTGCAAGGCGACGATGATCAGGTCGTTCCTTATAAATGCGCTTCTATTCTGCAGGACAAGCTGCTGAAAAACAGCAAATTGATTATCTATCCCGGCTTTTCGCACGGCATGCTTACGGTCAATGCCGATGTGATCAACGCTGATCTGCTTGCTTTCATTCGCGGATAATCACAATGCTCGCCGGAGATCCTCCGGCGAGCATCCTTTAATAAAATTTGGAACATGGCAGGTCGACAATCACCATGCGGTCGGTATGCACCTCGGCGTCGGCGGGCTTCAATAGGGCCAATCCAGCTTAGTGTTCGTCATCAATAAAACCGTCTGGATGCTGTCCGTTGATAGGCTGCAATTTTAAGTAAATTCCAACTAATTGAGAGCTAATCGTTAAGCATAGAATTTAGTCATAGCTCATTTACCATTGGCTTTAAGGCGGTTGCAACGAATGCGAGGATAAGTTGTGTCCAGTTCAGCAACGAACGGGCCAACTTGAAGGGGTATGGACATGATGAAATTTTTCTCGCGTTTTCGTAAGGATGAAAAAGGCGCAACGGCAATCGAATACGGCCTGATCGCCGCTCTGATTGCAGTCGGTATCATTACCGCAACGGCAACTTTGGGCACCAGCATTTCCTCAACGTTTAAAACGGTTTCGGATAAGCTCGACAGCGCAAAAGCCAATTAATCAGCTTCAAAGCTGAGACGGAAATACCGGTACTTCAGGATTTCCCGAAAAAAGCCGCCCGTAGCGATGGGCGGCTTTTTTGTTATTCATTGTCTGTATCGGCAGGCGATATAGACACTCGGTTATAAACTTGACCAAGCCAAACTTACTCGAGAAAAACCATCGCCGACCAAGTAGATTTCTCATAATAAGCACAATCGCTATCGATAGCCGCGAAAGCTAGGAAATAGGCAGATATCAATCGTGGCGCTTTAAACCGGGTATACCAGCCTGCGTCATTGCTCGCTTAAAAGGGAAGCCATCCTAATTATTGCCCGCATGGACCGACAAAGCCGTCCAACAAGCAAACTCTGATACCGAATTGAATTATTTGTGGAAAAATGGTGGGCGATGAGAGACTCGAACTCCCGACATCTTCGGTGTAAACGAAGCGCTCTACCAACTGAGCTAATCGCCCGACTGATTTGTCAGTCGCGTGAGAGCCGTTTAGGCAATTCGCGCGCCAAGCGCAAGAGCAAATTTTGTCAATTCTCATAGTTTCGATCATTTTTCCAGAACGACCGATTTTTACAGGTGATCAGTGCCCGCAGTTTAGCCAGCTGAATGAATATTACCTGTGCTTTCTATGAAAAAAGGGGGGGCATCGCTGTATGCGTCATCGAAACATAGTGCATCTCGGCCTAAGCATAGCGGTGCCGTCAGCCTAAAGAGCAAGTATGACGCCGATTTAAAAATCGAAAGAAATTAATTCCTTTATATTACATTTCACTAATTAATCTTTCTTGAATTTTCCCAATTGGGAAAATCGCCTTATCTCGCCATGCATTTGAATCATGGAGAGGAATTATGATGCGTAATGTCATTCGCGTTTCTTTGACTGGCCTGTTTCTCGGGGCAAATCTCACGGCAGCCTTCGCGCAGGCCACACCCGAGCAGATGGAAATGGCTTACAGCGCTGCCCGTAATCAGCTTGGCGTGCTGACCTATTGCAAGGACAAGGGCTATACAGATGGTGCAGCCATTGAAATCCAGAACAAGCTGCTCGGAATGATCCCCCCTCCGGCCGACACCTCCAAGGCTGAAGCTGCGGAAGAAACTGGCAAGCAGGGCAAGGTTTCCGTCATGGGTATGGAGCAGGATATTGCCACCAGCGCAAAGGCGCAGAATATTTCCGAAGAAAAGCTGTGCCAAACCATGGCTGACGCTGTGAAGCAGGCTGGCGCGCAGCTCCCCAAGTAAGCTCCGCCTCTGTCAAAAGCGAACCCCGCCCAGTGCGGGGTTTTTGTTTGCCTGAACGTTCGATCCTCATATGTTGCACCTATTCGGGCAGACGTTAGAAATTCGAACTTCGTGAAATAGCTATCATTCTGCAATCTTTATTGATTTTGCCGCTTGAATCCCTTTCGGCATAATACCAAGTGAATAGAGTTCGCTGAAAAACGGTGCGCCAATGCACGCCGTTTTCGGCCTTTCAAGGAGCGACAGCCATGTCATTAAAATCACTTCTGATCGCCGTTGGCATTGGCATATCGGGACTAACGCTCACCGGGTGCGTGTCCGAAGGCTATTATGGCGGCGGCTATTACGACCCTTATTATGTACAGGGCAGCTATATCGGCACTGGTGTCGTTTATGACAGCGGTAGTTATTATCGCAATTACCCGCGCTATTATCGGGACTCGCGCTACCGCGATTACCGTTATCGTGATCGCGACCGTCGCCCGGACTATAACAGACCGGACCGTCCACGCCCGCCGCAGGGTGAACGGCCTCGTCCGCCACAAGCTGAACGCCCATCGCGACCACGCCCCGAAGTAAGGCCGCCTTCAGGTAACAGCGGTCCTCGCGCCTATATCCGTCCGCGAGGCGATGAGCCGCGGTAAGACAAGAATCAAAAAAGGCTGCGAGTTTCGCAGCCTTTTCTTTTGTCAGAGCTTGATCACATATTCCTTACGGGTGGTTTCCAGCACGTCCCAACTGCCCTTGAAACCAGGGCGGATAACGAAACTGTCGCCCGCCTTGACTTCCCGGCTCGCTCCGCCCTCCTCGCTCACGATGGAGCGGCCTGACAGAATGTGACAGAACTCCCATTCGTCATATTCGATCCGCCATTTTCCGGGCGTGCTTTCCCATATGCCCGCAAAGAGCGTGCCGTCGGCATTTTCCTCCAGATTCCATGTTCGGAATTTGGGATCACCGGCAAGAACGCGCTCCGGCAAGGGAGCGCCCTCTTCCGGTTCAATGCCGGTCAGGTCGAAGTTGAGAAACCGGCTCATCCAGTCAGACCTTAGCCAGAGCCTGTTCGATATCAGCGATGATATCGTCTGCATCCTCGATGCCGATTGACAGACGCACGACATCCGGTCCAGCGCCAGCCGCCACCTTCTGCTCGTCGCTTAGCTGGCGATGCGTGGTCGAAGCTGGATGGATAACCAGCGAGCGGGTATCGCCGATATTGGCCAGCAGCGAGAACAGGTCGAGGCTGTCTACGAATTTCACACCTGCGTCATAGCCACCCTTGAGACCGAAGGTGAAAACCGAGCCCGCGCCCTTGGGCGAATATTTCTGCTGAAGCGCATGATATTTGTCATGCGGCAGACCAGCATAATTCACCCACGACACCTTCTCATGGCCATGCAGCCAGGTCGCAACCTTTTGCGAATTGTCGCAGTGGCGCTGCATGCGGAGCGGCAGGGTTTCAACACCAGTCAGGATCTGGAACGCATTGAACGGAGAAATCGCGGGACCAAAGTCGCGAAGACCCAGCACACGGGCGGCAATGGCAAAAGAGATGTTGCCGAAGGTCTTGTGCAGTTCCAGACCGGCATAATCCGGGCGCGGTTCGGTCAGAAGCGGATAATTGCCCGACTTCGCCCAATCGAAGGTTCCGCCGTCAATGAGAATACCGCCCATGGAATTGCCGTGACCGCCGATAAACTTGGTCAGCGAATGCACAACAATATCTGCACCATGTTCAATCGGCCGCACGAGGTAAGGCGAAGCCAGCGTGTTGTCGACGATCAGAGGCAGACCATGCTTATGGGCAATTTCGGCAATCGCTTCGATATCCACGACAATGCCGCCCGGATTGGCGAAGCTTTCAATGAAGATCGCGCGCGTCTTGCCGTCGATCTGCTTGGCAAAATCGGTTGGGTTGGAGGCATCGGCCCAGCGCACCTGCCAGCCGAAAGATTTAAACGACTGACCGAACTGGTTGATCGAACCGCCATAAAGCTGGCGTGCAGCGACGAAATTATCGCCGGGCTGCAACAGCGTATGGAAAACGAGCAGCTGCGCGGCATGCCCCGATGCCGTTGCAACGGCGGCTGTGCCGCCTTCAAGTGCTGCGATACGCTCTTCCAGCACTGCCGTGGTCGGATTGGTGATGCGCGTATAGATATTGCCGAACGCCTGAAGTCCGAACAGGGCGGCGGCATGATCCGCGTCTTCGAACACGAAAGATGTTGTCTGATAGATCGGCGTTGCACGCGCGCCCGTCGTCGGATCCGGCTTTGCGCCTGCGTGAACGGCCAGTGTTTCTATGCCGGGTGAGCGTTTGGACATTTATTCCTCCTGATAACGAATGCCACTCTTTGAAAGCGGACGTTAGGCTTTGCCCAAAAGAAAGCAAAGGAGGAATTTTTCGACCCGTACCAAAACGCGGAAATTTATTTCGACTTCAAACGGTTATCCGATCAAACGTGGATATTCGATAGCCGGACAACGATCCATGACGACTTTCAGCCCGGCTTCTTCGGCACGTCTGCCCGCTTCCTCGTGAACAACGCCGAGCTGCGCCCATAAAACCGAAGGACGCTGTTTCATCGCAAGAATCTCATCGACAATGCCCGGCAGCGAAGAAGCTTCCCGAAACACGTCGACCATATCCACGGGCTCTTCAATATCGGCCAGACGGGCCACAACGCGCTGGCCATGGATTTCCTTGCCGACCTGCCCCGGATTGACCGGAATAACGTGGTAACCCTTGGAAAGCAGAAACTCCATCACGCCATTGCTCGGGCGTTCAGGCTTCGGCGAAGCGCCAAGAAGCGCAATTGTTTTGACGGATTGGAGAATATCGCGAATCTGGTCGTCAGACGGATTGTGCATGTTTTTCCTCACCGGCTTCAATTGCGTCACTGTTTATATCGTTCGCATGAGCGGATGCCGCTTGCAACACGATGGTCCGCGCTTCTATTCCTATAAAGATTGGGAGGATTGGATGAATATCAATATGGCACAGTATGCAACCCTGGCACCGGTGATGAATATCGAGGACCTGCGCGCCTTCATGAAGCGCGAGTTTCCGCAGCTTGGTGACAGTTTCGAGATTGTTGCGATTGACGAAGGCTCCGCCACGATGCGCCTTCACGCTGACGAGCAGCATTTGCGCCCCGGCGGCACGGTCTCCGGTCCTGCCCTTTTCGCGCTGGCCGATGTCGCAGCCTATACCGCTATTCTGGCGCATATCGGGCCTGTCGCGCTGGCGGTGACCACCAATCTCAACATCAATTTCCTGCGTAAGCCCTCGCCGGGCGCGGTGGAAGCGGTTGCGCGACTTTTGAAGCTTGGAAAACGTCTCGCCGTTCTCGATATCAGCCTGACCGATGGTGTGACCGATGAACTCGTGGCCCATGCGACAGCGACCTATTCGATCCCGCCGCGTTAAAAAACATAAGGTATTATAATACCAAATATATAAGCCATTGATTTTATTTATATTTTAAAATCATCACGCAAAGGCGGGGCTTGACGACGGGGCAGAGTTTGTGTATCGACCCGCCGGAAGCGCGCGAAACTTATCTTTTGCACGCCCGTTCGGGTTGGGTAGCTCCAACACAAGCAACAAAAAAAGCCCTGATACAATGTCGGGGATTAGTCTAAGGAAGACTTCAATGGCAACTTTTTCTCAGAAGCCGGCTGAAGTGGTGAAGAAGTGGGTACTGATCGACGCCGAAGGTCTCGTCGTTGGTCGTCTCGCAACTATCGTCGCCAATCGCCTGCGTGGCAAGCACAAAGCAACCTTCACCCCGCATGTTGACGATGGCGACAATGTCATCATCATCAATGCCGACAAGGTTGTTCTGACCGGCAAGAAGTACACCGACAAGGTTTATTACTGGCACACCGGCCATCCGGGCGGCATCAAGGAGCGCACTGCTCGCCAGATTCTCGAAGGCCGTTTCCCGGAACGCGTTGTCGAGAAGGCTATTGAGCGTATGATCCCACGCGGTCCGCTCGGCCGTCGCCAGATGAAGAACCTGCGCGTTTATGCAGGTCCGAACCATCAGCATGAAGCTCAGCAGCCGGAAGTCCTCGACGTCGCAGCGCTGAACCGCAAGAACAAAGGGAATGCATAATCATGGCTGAGCAGCTCAACTCGCTCGAAGAACTCGGCACTGTTGCCAAGACCGAAGCTGCCGCTCCGGTTCACGTCCAGAAGCTGGACGCACAGGGCCGCGCTTATGCCACCGGCAAGCGTAAGGACGCCGTTGCACGCGTATGGGTCAAGCCGGGCTCCGGCAAGATCACCGTCAACGACAAGGAATTCGAAAAGTATTTCGCACGTCCGGTCCTGCAGATGATCCTTCAGCAGCCGATCATCGCTTCGAACCGCTCTGGCCAGTTCGACATCGTTGCTACCGTTGCTGGTGGCGGCCTGTCCGGTCAGGCTGGCGCCGTTCGTCACGGTATCTCGAAGGCCCTCACCTACTACGAACCGGGCCTGCGCACGGTTCTCAAGAAGGGTGGCTTCCTGACCCGCGATAGCCGCGTCGTCGAACGTAAGAAGTACGGTAAGGCCAAGGCTCGCCGTTCGTTCCAGTTCTCGAAGCGCTAATCCGCTTAGGGCCAGTTCTCGAAGAGCTGGCCCGTTTAAAAATTACCCAAGCGCTCCGGTGCTTGGGGTTACGTTTCCAGACGGTAATATTCCTGTCGTCTTGATATGCAAAAAAGCGAGCCGCAAGGCTCGCTTTTTTGGTTTCTACGACCCTCCGATCACTATTCACAGGAGGCTAATTTACAGTAAACTTATATATTTCCATATTTATCATTAGTATTTTTGTTTATTATTTTTTTGGATACATATTGTGACGTTCATTTCAAATAAGAGAGTCAATCTTTTATTGACCTCATTCGCTTTATCTCAACTCTTATTTTCGTCGGCAGCTTATTCCCAGAGCATAACCGATAATGACGAGAGAACCTATTTCAACAGAGCTATCATCTTCGGCGACAGCTTAAGCGATAACGGTACGTTTGATGATTATATCACAGCACTCACCGGACACGTTACGACTGATGGACGATTCAGCAACGGTCGCGTCTGGAACGAATATCTCTTCCGAAACCAAAAGCGAGGCACCAAATTCGTAGCAGTTCGGATCCGTACCGACGATTTTGGTGACAACACCCCAAACCGCGACATCAACGTCAACTACGCCATCGGTGGAACGAAATATCAGAGTGCCGGCGGTGCGAAATCATGGATAATCCCGTCTATTGCGGACGAGGTGAATGAGTTCATTCACGGGAAGAATGCCATCTCCCCTCGCAGCATCGTATCCCTCTGGGCAGGCGGTAATGACGCCATGGAGGCACTTGACGATGGCGTTTCCACCCGAGAAAAGGCAGCGTATAGCGGCAATGAATTATCCAACGCGCTCGAACGCCTCTATCGGGCTGGGGCGAGGCAGTTTCTGGTACCTGACTTACCTGACTTTTCAAAAGTTCCGCGCTACGCAAACTCACCCGGCATCCCATCGAAAGCAGCAACAAACGATTTCAATCACGCCATTGCCGACAGTATCGCCGCGTTCAGGAGAAAGCACCCGGATGCCGTGGTCTACGCTCCCCAGATAGGCAACGTGCTCGATATGGTTGTGAAACATCCCGACGTTTTCGGCTTCTCAAATGCGACCGGCGATTGTGTAAACACACCCTCATGCTTGAATCAGCCGCGAGGCTCGGCATTACAGAACGAATATGTCTTCTGGGATGATATTCATCCGACAACTCGCACACACAATTACATCGCCAACTATATGCGGGAATATTGGTCCAACCCGGATCTGGCGGGTTTCTACGTCCGGTCTCCCGATGGATTATTCAAAACCGAGCGCAATTTTTTCTTCCCTACATCCGATAAAATCGTAGCGGGTTATCTGGATGGAAACAGATCGCTCTACAAAATGCAGTCTGGAAAACTGACGCTGACGGGAGAGAACAAATATACCGGCAACAGCTTCGTTCTCGAAGGCGGACTAGAGCTTGGCAATGGCGGTAAAACCGGCTCCATCATTGGTGATGTCGATTTGATGGAGAAGGATGCGTTTCTCTCCTTCAACCGCAGCAATCTGCTCAGTTTCGATGGCGAAATTACCGGCGATGGCCGTGTACAGCAGGTCGGACAAGGCACCACCGTCCTTAACGGCCAGAGCAGCTATAAAGGGGCGACGGACATCTACGCTGGCGAATTGATGGTCAACGGTTCGATTACCTCGCCGGTTCTGGTTCATTCCGGCGGCACGCTAAGCGGCACCGGCTTTACCGGAGATATAACAGCGGGAAATGGTGCTCATGTCGCGCCGGGCGATTTCCGCACATCCGGCACGAAGACATTGAAAACCAATGGCGACATAGACCTGAAAGACGGCAGCACTCTCGATATCGGAGTGGGTGCTGATGGCAGCACATCCCTGCTCTATGGCAGCAATCGAGCGCAGCTTGCGGGTGGTGTGGTGTTTGACGGCGACAAGAAGCGCATACCGCTGACTGTTGACGAGATCATCGCAAGATTGGGCAAAAGCAGCGTCTTCCTGAAAGCAGACAATGGCATCACGGGGCGCTTCAACAAGGTTTCACCGACATATAATTTCATCGGTGAAGAGCTTGATTATAAACAGAATGAAGTTGGGGTCACCTTTGTAAAGCAAGAAAAAAGGTTCTCAGTATACGCGGCAGGCAATCAGCAACGAAATGTTGCCGACGCATTGCAGGCGCTCGGCCACGACAACAAGCTCTACAAGAACGTTTTGACGTCACGGGTGGAGGACAATTTGTCGGAAGCCTATACCGAGCTGTCCGGCGACATTTACGCATCGACGCTGACCTCGCTTCTTTATGACAATCAACTGCCTCGCGAAGCGGTGATGCAGCGTATGAATGGTCTGTCCGGCAGCCGTTTCACCCATTCGGCGAATGCGCTCGATGTGCCGCTCAAGAACGGTGTTTGGGGACAGGCCTATAATTCCACAGCGCATTTCCAAAGCGACGGCGAAGCGCAGGGCATGAGCCGTAGTGCTACCGGCTTCATAACCGGCATTGACGGCGAGGTGTCCGACAACTGGCAATTGGGGATGTTCGCTGGTTACATGCAATCCTCGCTCAATAGTGGCCTGTCGTCTGCGAAGATCGATAGCTTTCAGGTGGGTGCCTATGGCGGCTATGCATGGAAGAACTTCAATCTGACCTTCGGCGGCAATGCCAATCTGCATGACATTGATAGCCGCCGCACGATCCGCTTCAGCGAAATCGCTAATGATAATCGCGCGAGTTACAAGGCCAGCAGTTTCCAGGGCTTTGCCGAGCTGGGTTACAATATCGGCACCAGACTGGTGCTGCTGGAACCCTTCGCGGGGATTTCCTACGCTTATGCCAAAACGAATGGCTTCACTGAAAACGAGGCCGTGTCCGCCCTCTCCGGCTCTGGAGCAACCAGCAGCCTGTTGAGCAACTATCTCGGCATCCGTCTTTCGAACAATTATGCGATCTCCGAGAATACCAGCGTCAATACGAGGGTCGCTCTCGGCTGGCAGCACAATAGCTATGCCCAACCGGAAACAATGCTGAGCTTTGGAAATGAGCCCGGTTTTGTGGTTGCCGGATTACCTCTCGACCGCAACCTGTTCTACGCGCAAGCCGGTCTGGACTTCAATCTGACGCACAACACGTCTCTCGGACTACATTATCGGGGGCAATTCGCGAATAAAGCTCAGGACCACGCATTCAAAGTGAACCTTGCGGTTAACTTCTAACGCGCCAAGAACCCGCGTTCATCGCTTCCAACCTACGGAAAAGCGGGCTTTCGGGCCCGCTTTTTGTTATGGATTTCAGGAATCAGCCAGCAAGGAGCCAGCGCGATGTCATCCGACCGCTTTGCCATTACACCAGAGCCGCCTTATTACGTCGTGACCTTTGCCTCGCAGCGTACTGGTGACGACGCGAGCTACGGCGAGATGGCTGTGCGTATGGCCGAACTCGCCGCGCAACAACCCGGCTATCTGGGTGTGGAAAGCGCCCGTGATGCGGAAGGCTTCGGCATTACAAATTCATTTTGGACGGATGAAGTCAGCATTCGGGCGTGGAAGCGCGAAGTGGATCATCTCGTGGCGCAGAAGCTTGGTCGCCAGCAATGGTATGAAACCTATCGCGTCCGTATTGGTCGTATCGAACGCGCCTACGGCTTCGATCGGGATTAAAACCTCTTCCCAATTTCTCAACTGACCGGTTATAGAAGTCTGAGCTTCATCGGGAAACGGCCATGCCATCCAAGACCATTGATCACGCATTCACCGCACGCAGCCTGACAAGCGCTGCGACAGACCCCACCCATGCGGGCGTGTTGTCTTTCATGCGGCGCGTTTACACCAAGTCGCTCAAAGGCGCGGAGGCGGTCGTCTGGGGCATTCCGTTTGACGCCGCTGTGTCCAACCGGCCCGGCGCGCGTTTCGGTCCGCAGGCCATCCGGCGTGCATCGGCCATTTTCGACAACGACCCGCAATATCCGTTCCAGCGCGACCTGTTCGAAAATCTCGCGGTCATCGACTATGGCGACTGCCTGCTCGACTATGGCAATCATTATAAGACGCCAGCCACGATTGAGCGCGAAGCGGCAAAAATCCTCAAATCCGACACGTTTTTGCTAACGCTTGGCGGCGATCATTTCGTGACATGGCCGCTTCTGAAAGCCCATGCCGCGAAATATGGCCCGCTGGCGCTGGTGCAGTTCGATGCGCATCAGGACACCTGGTTCGATGACGGCAAGCGGATCGACCATGGTTCCTTCGTTGCACGGGCCGTGCGTGACGGCATCATCGACCCGGACCACTCCATCCAGGTCGGCATTCGCACCCATGCGCCGGACGATTGCGGCATCAAGATCATTTACGGCCACGAAGTTGAAGACATGACGGCGGCGGAGATTGCAGACGCCATTCTAAAGCGCACTGCTGGCAAGAAGTCCTATCTGACCTTCGATATCGATTGCCTTGATCCCGCTTTTGCACCCGGCACGGGCACGCCGGTAGCGGGCGGCCCTTCGTCCGCTAAAATGCTGTCGATCCTGCGCAAGCTCACACCGCTTGACTTTGTCGGCGCAGATGTGGTCGAGGTTGCACCCGCCTATGATCATGCCGATATTACGGCTATCGCTGGAGCCACTATCGCAATGTATTATCTGGGTCTGCTGGCAGAGAAGAAAGAACGACGATGACGGCGCCGCTTTCGCGCGGTTGAGAAATTGATTCAAGCGGTTGGAAAACCGATTCCGGAATTTGTCGTAACTTTATGAAATCAAAAGGCAAAAGCATGAGACCGAAAATCTTCATCGATGGCGAACACGGCACCACCGGCCTGCAAATCCGCAGCCGTCTGGCCGAGCGCGACGATCTTGAAGTGATTTCAATCCCGGAAGCCGACCGGCGCAACAAGGATTTGCGCGCCGACTATCTGCGCTCTGCCGACATCGCTATTTTGTGCCTGCCTGACGACGCATCGAAGGAAGCTGTTTCCCTGCTTCGAGATCATAATTCGACGCGGATCATCGATACGTCGACCGCCTTCCGCGTGCATCCCGAATGGGCTTATGGTTTTGCCGAACTGGCCAAAGGCCAGCGCGAACGTATCGCCGAAGCGCGCCTTGTCGCCAATCCGGGCTGCTATCCGACCGGCGCGATTGCGCTCATTCGTCCGCTGCGTGACGCTGGCCTCTTGCCGTCTGACTATCCGATCAGCGTCAATGCCGTTTCCGGTTATACGGGCGGCGGCAAGCAGCTGATTGCCCAGATGGAAGACAAGAACAATCCGGATTATCTGGCCTCTAACAACTTCCTTTATGGTCTGCCGCTGCATCACAAGCATGTGCCGGAATTGCAGCTGCATGGACGCCTTGATCGTCGCCCGATCTTCAGCCCAAGCGTCGGACGTTTCCCACAAGGCATGATCGTGCAGGTTCCGCTGTTCCTGAACGAGCTTGAAGGCAAGCCGTCGCTTGCAAAGATACATGCTGCCTTGAACGAGCATTATGCAGGTCAGGACATTGTTGAAGTCGTGCCTCTGGAAGAAAGCGCCAAGCTCCCGCGCGTCGATGCGGAAGAATTTACTGGTAAGGACGGCATGAAGCTCTTTGTCTTCGGCACCGAAGGCGACGATCAGGTCAATCTGGTCGCCCTGCTCGACAATCTCGGCAAGGGCGCTTCGGGTGCGGCAGTGCAGAACATGAACCTCATGCTCGGCAAAGCCTGATGACGATTGAACCGGTATTCCCTGACGAATGGAATATCGGTTCGTTCGAACCACTGGCGGATACGCATTCAAGCCTCGTCTGGAAGGTCGAACGCATCGATCACCCGGGCGAGGTTTTTGTTATCAAGCAGTTGAAGCCAGCCGGAATGGAGGAAATGCGCGGCGCGCATTATCTGCGCTGGCAGGATGGACACGGCGCGGCGCGGCTGTACGATCTGAAAGCCACGTCGATGCTGCTCGAATATGCGGGCAGCTATCATCTGGATCAACACCTCAAAGACGGACACGATGCGGATTGTCTGGTGATTTTCGGGCAGGTTCTGGCCGCGCTGCATACACCCTCGCCCGCACCTGTGCCGTCTGACCTGCAACCGCTCGAGCGGCATTTCTCCGGCCTTTTCACTGTCGCTGACCAAACGTCGCTTTATGCGGAGGCCACAACGCTTACACGGCAGCTGCTGGCGACACCGCACCAGCCCATTCCGCTGCACGGCGACATTCATCACGAGAACATCCTGCAAGGGCCGCGCGGCTGGCTGGCGATTGATCCACACGGGTTGATCGGCGATGCAGCTTTCGATGCCGCCAATATCTTTTACAATCCGCTGGATCGTGACGATCTCTGCCTCGACCTTGATCGTGCAAAGCGCATGGCCGAGCATTTCGCGCCGATCATCACTCGCGCGCCGTCCTATATTCTCGATTATGCCTTTGCCTATGGCTGTCTTTCAGCCGCGTGGCACCGCGAGGACGGCAATGATGCCGACGAAGCGCGGGAGCTGAAAATTGCCACCGCGCTGAGATATTTGCGCCAGACGGCTTATCCCGCGTAAGCGCCCTTGGTTGCGCGCCAATGCGCAACCGCGAAAGCCAGTACGATCAGTGCGACGAACTGGTGCGTCAGGCCCATATGCAGAGGTACACTCATCAGCAACGTTCCAATACCGATCACAGCCTGCACCAGCACGAGGCCGAGCAGCACAATCGTCCGCCGAGCATGGGTCGTACCCGGCGCATCTTTCCAGACCTGAACGGCGTGGAGAACGGTCAGCGCCAGAACCGTATAAGCGAACATGCGGTGTACGAACTGCACGGTTTTCGGGTTTTCGAACAGATTGCGCCACCATGGCGACTGGATGAACAGATCGGATGGAATGATGGCACCATCCATCAAAGGCCAGGTGTTGAAGGTGAGACCAGCATGCAGCCCGGCAACCAGGCCGCCAAGATAGATCTGCACCAGAACCGCAAAGACGAGCCATCCGGCAAAGCGCTGCACCGACCGCTCGGCCGGGCGCTCCGTATAGGTCACAAGCCCTCTCGCAATGTAGAAGACCGCCGTAATAATCACGCAGGCTGTGGTGAGGTGGATCGCAAGCCGGTATTGGCTGACGCTGGTAAGCTCGCTGAGACCGGACGCGACCATCCACCAGCCAATCGCACCCTGAAACCCGCCCAGCGCCAGAAGACCCAGCATACGGTATTTCAATCCACCCTTCAGGCGACCTGTCGCCCAGAAGAAGATGAGCGGCACAGCCACGAGGAAACCGACGAAGCGGGCCAGCAGGCGATGCGCCCATTCCCACCAGAAAATATACTGAAACTCTTCAAGGGCCATGCCCTTGTTGATCTGCTGATATTGCGGGATTTGGCGGTATTTATCGAACTCTTCCACCCATTCCGCATGGCTGAGCGGGGGAATGACACCATGGATCGGCTTCCATTCGGTGATGGACAGGCCGGAGCCGGTCATACGGGTGGCGCCGCCAACCATCACGATGGCGATCAGCACAACGAAAACCGCATAAAGCCAGTAACGCACAAGGCGACGGTCGCGTTCGTCCTTCGACGTTCTCGAACTCCGCTCTCCGCGCTGCGCCATCGATGCTGCCGTCATGCCATTCATCCTTCAAAACATCTGGAGGGATACATGCAGCATCGACCCGTGAGTTACAAGGCAAGCCCACGCGACATGCCGCCGCGTTTTTTACCCTTTCACAGACAAGGTCCAGCGGTTAGTGATGGTGCGGGGAAAAGGAGAGACGCAATCATGCCCGTAAGGCTGAAGAAACTGATCGGCACATTTCTGCTGGTAACGCTGGTCATCGTCTATGCGATTCTGGCTACGATCATCGCCGTCGCGCATCTTGGCAATTCTCCGGCATGGGTGCATCTCATCTATTTCATAGCGTCGGGCCTGCTCTGGGTTCTGCCTGCCATGGCTATCATCTGGTGGATGGCGCAACCGCCGCGTAAAAAGCAGCTCTGACATTATTCCGAGGGGCGCATTGCAGCATGACTGAGCGGGGCAAAATAGCGGGATCGGCCACGCTTACGGAACGCATTATCAGCGATTTCTCCGAAATCGAGCGTCTCTGGGCGACAGGGCCAGCCTTGCATGGCGCACCACAGTCCTTTGACTGGATCGATTGCTGGCACCGTTGCGTCAACAGCGACTGTTTCGTCGCCGGAATTTTCGATGCCGATCGCCCCGTCTTTCTCCTGCCTCTGGAAGTTGTCCGCCAGAACGGTATGAAAATCGCGCGCTATCCCGGCGGCAACCATGCCAATGGTAATTTCCCGTGGTTGAATCGGGCACAAGCATCCACAATCAGCCGCAAGGTGCTGGAGCGGCTTGTTGCCACCATTCGCAAGGAACGACCGGATATCGACGGGCTGTCGCTGACGCGACAGCTTGAAGCCGTTGACGATATCGACAATCCGCTTTTTGCGTTGGGGCAGAAACGAAACCCCAATCCGGTCCTGATGGTCTCGCTTGATGGTGGGTTTGACGCAGTGCTGAATCGGACCAACCGTCGCCGGAGATTAAAAAAGCATCGTCAGCACGAACGCCGCTATGAAGAGGCAGGCGGCTGGCGCATTGAAAAGCCGCAGACACCGGAAGAATCCGACCAGGTTCTCGATCTTTACTTCGCCATGAAAGCCGGGCGTTTCCGGCAGATGGGCATAAGCGACCCGTTTGCCGACAAAGCCGTGCAGACATTTTTCAAAGCGCTCTATGGACAGGCTCTCGCGGCACCGGCACCAATATGCGAACTGCGGTTTCTGGAAGTGGGCGGCATTATCCGCTCCATCGTCGGCAAGAACCTGACCGATAGCGGACCAACTGCCGAATTTGCCGCCATTGCCGATGATGATATGGCCCATGCCAGCCCCGGCGAGTTTCTCTTCTTCGAAGATATCAAGCGCTGTTGTGACGCCGGTTATGCGGTCTACAGCTTCGGCGTGGGCGATGAGCCCTACAAGCGCGACTGGTGCGATATCGAGCTTGAAATCTTCGACACTGTTCTGCCGCTGTCGGCAAAAGGCAGGCTCTTTGTGGCGCTGCAATCCACTCGCAGCGCCGTCGCCAGCACCATCAAGCGCAATCCGCGGCTCTGGCGGCTCGCCAAGCGCATCCGGGCAAAGCTTGCCCGGGGGTAAGTTGCGACTTCGATTCAGCTTGTCGGTTCAAGATGCTGTTTTTGAATCGAATTACGCACGTGGCTGCTGGTTCTTATCGTCCATGAGAATCACGACATCCTCATAGCCGCCCTGATCGAGATCGAGCGCGGCAAGTGCTACGTCATTGTTCTCAGGATCGACAATGCTCATCACAACCGTCGCATTGTCTTCGGCGACACGGCGAATCTGTGCAGCGGAAGACGGACCGCATTCCACAATCACGAAGTCATAAACGGTCTCAAGTGCATCGAGGATAAGCGGCAGGCGATCAACGGAGCGCATGGCTTCAACCGGGTCTGCCGCACCCAGCGGCACAACATGCGCCTGCGAGAAACGGTCGCTGTGAATGACTTCATTGAAGCGCTTCTCGCCAATCAGCAGTTCGGTAATGCCGGGCAGCTTGTGCCCATCCAGCATTGCACTGCCCACCGTACCCTGCGCGGTCATATCCACCAGAAGAGCGCGCTTGCCACGGTCAGCCAGATCGCGCAACAGACGCACAGTTGTCGCCGACGCTTCATCACCTTCGGGTGAAACCACCACGATGCGCTTGTCGCGACCGTCGAGCAGACGATTGGCAATGGCTTCAACGCCGTTCGGGTTCTTCGGTGCAGGCATGGTCGTCTCCTTCGCCGATGGCGCAGGTGTCGTCCGTGCGTCAGAGCCAGACGATCGCGTTATAAAAGGCACGGTCCAGGAACGGCGCGGAGCAACGGTTCCCTCTTCCTGTTCGGATGCCGTTGGCGGAACGGCAGCAGCTTCGGCAGCAGCCGTAATCACCGGCATTTCAATTTCTTCGACAGCCTCGACGCGTCGGCCGTCAGCTGTGACGAAGGCGCGTCCGCTAAACAGTTCACGCAGCAGCACGAAGATCGAGAGCAGCAGCAAGCCCGCCGCAAATGTTGCGGCAACCGTTGGCAGAACCATTGGGAAATAAGGAAGCGCTGGCGTATCGCCCGACAGAATGCGGGCATCGACAGGCACATAATTGCGATCGATACGCGAAGCCGCTTCGCGATATCGGGTCAGATAGGTTTCCAGAAGCTGGCGCTGCGCCGCCGCTTCGCGCTCAAGCGCACGCAGCTCAACTTCCTGATCGCCAGCCTGTGCGGCCTGCGACTGGACGCGATTGAGTTCGCGCGTCAGCTCATCTTCACGCAGCTTCGCCGTGGTGACATCGTTTTCAAGGCTGGCGAGCAGCTTGCGGCCTTCCGCCTTGGTCTGGCGGTCGAGATCAACGAGCTGCGAGCGCAGCGCCTTGATGCGCGGATGACCGTCAAGAAGCGTCGTCGACAGATCGGCAATCTGTGCATTCAATTCAATGCGACGCTCGGCAAGGCGCTGCATCATCCCGGACGCCACAACTTCAGGCAGCGTATCGACCGGGACGCCGGCTGCAAGCGCCTTGCGGACACTCGCCGCCCTCGCCTCTGCTGTTGCGCGGTCGGTGCGAACGCGGGTCAGTTCCGTCGACACTTCAGAAAGCTGTTGCGAAGCAATCGTGTTGTTGGTCTGGCCGGTCAGCAATCCCCGCGAGGCGCGGTAATCCGCGACTTTCTTTTCGGCATCGCGCACATGCGTCCGCAGGTCGTCGATTTCCGGCGCCAGCCAGTTGGTGGCATCGTCATTGGATTGCAGCTTCGCCGCACTCTGCAACGCGATATATTCTTCCGCAATTGTATTGGCGATCTGTGCTGCCAACTGCGGATTGGCAGACGTGTACTGCACCGCGATAACGCGTGAACCGGTGATATTATACACTTGCAGGTGCTTGCGCAGCCGCAGCAGAACCTGCTCGTCTGGAGACAGTTTCCCCGGATCGGCTATCATGCCGAGCAGAATCAGGATCCGGCTGTAAGGCCTTACTTCGATTGAGGTAAAAGCTTCATTGTTCGGCAGGTTCAGCTTGTCTGAAACCCGGCGCAGGAGATCATTCGACGTCAGAATCTCGATCTGGCTCTTCACGCCTTCCGGGTCCAGCAACGGACGCTCGGCGGGGTTGTCACCATTGGGCCGTGTGAAAACAGACTCGCGGGTTTCGATAATGATGCGGGTTTCTGCGCGGTAATCCGGCGTCAAAAGCAGACAAATGATCCAGGCCAGCGCTGCCATCAACAGAGCGCCGCCAACAATCAAAAGCCAATTACGACGCAAGCTTCCAAAAAGCGCGCCTATATCGATGTCTGCGTCTTTCAACGACGAATCGACTTCCGCCATTTCGTTACTCCGCAGGCGCCCGTCGATTACTGACAATCGTCATTCCCATCCAGGTCGCATACCCATTTTCGGGCCGAAAAGTAAACGCTTAAGGTAACCATAGGGTTAAGCACTGAGATTTCAGCGATATTCAAGCATCCGCTAACACACACATCCGCAAGGCCGCTTTCTATAGCTCCTACGACCTCCCAATACTTCTGCTGCTGCACCCTTCCCCCTCTCGCGGAAAGTTTTTTGACCATCTCGACGCATCTTTACCAGCCATTAACCCTAATCAATCGATAACGCAGTGACAGGAATTCATCTGGTCGTGCTTCGGTACGGATCAGTTTCCATAAATGCGGGCGATGCTTTTCGGGGATACCGAGGCGAGACATGATGGCGAAGAAAACTCACAACAAGCGTACAGGCCGTGCTTTGCTCACGGCGCTCGGTCTTGCGGCGATCACTCTGTCGTCGGCCTGCACGAGCTACCGCCCTGCACCGCCAGCCTTTCATGAAGCGCTGAACCAGCCTTATATGCTGGATGCGGGCGACCGCGTGCGCATCACCGTTTTTGAACAGGCAAGCCTGACCAACACCTATAGTGTCGATCAGGCAGGCTATGTGGCTTTCCCGCTCGTCGGCAGCATTCCAGCGCGCGGCAAGACCGCAAAGCAGCTTGAAGGGCTGATCGCATCGAAATTGCGCGGCGGTTATTTGCGCGATCCGGATGTGAGCGTCGAGATCGACCGTTATCGTCCGATCTTCGTGATGGGCGAAGTGGGCGCAGCCGGGCAATATTCCTATGTGCCGGGCATGACCGTCCAGAAAGCAATTGCAGCCGCAGGCGGTTTCAGCCCCCGCGCCAATCAGGAAAATGCCGACATCACCCGCCAGTTTAACGGCAAGGTGCTGACGGGCCGGGTTCTGATCTCCGATCCGATCCTGCCTGGCGATACGATTTATGTCCGCGAACGTCTGTTCTGATGGCGATTGATGGCTGATGACGACACTGTTTCCCCTCTGCGTATCGTCCACTGCTTTCGCGAGCCCGCTGGCGGATTGTTCCGCCATGTCCGCGATCTGGTCGCTGCACAGGCGGAAAAAGGTCACCTTGTCGGGCTCGTCTGCGATGCAACAACAGGCGGTCCAAGAGAGGATGCGCTTCTAGAAGAATTGCGGCCAAAGCTTGCGCTTGGCCTGCACAGAATTGCCATGCAGCGCCACATTGGTATCGGCGATGCAGCGGCGGCACTGAAAGCATACCGCGTTGTCAAGAAATTGCGGCCGGACATTTTGCACGGACATGGCGCCAAAGGCGGCGTCTATGCCCGGTTGTTCGGCTCTGTTCTACGGGTTTTTAAGTCTCGCGTAGCCCGTATCTATTCACCGCATGGCGGAAGCCTGCATTTTGACCGGAAGACGCGCCGCGGCGGCGCTGTCTTTCTGGTCGAGCGGCTTCTGGCACCCATGACCGATGCGGTGATGTTCGTTTCCAATTTTGAGAAACGAACCTATGAAGAAAAGGTCGGGAGGCCCCATGGCCTCCATGCGGTCGTCTATAACGGCCTTACCGACGATGAGTTCATCCCCGTAGCCGATGCGCCCGACGCCAGCGACCTTCTGTTCGTCGGCACGATGCGTGATCTGAAAGGCCCGGACATTCTGATCCGCGCCTTGGCGGAGCTTCGCGATCAGGATGGCCTGTCACTCAGCGCAACCATTGTCGGAGACGGTTCCGAAAAGCCAGTCTTTATAGCGCTTGCAGCCGAGCTTGGTCTCGGAGAACACGTCCATTTTCTGCCCGGCATGGCGGCGCGCGATGCATTTGCGCTTGGCCGCATGATGGTCATCCCTTCCCGTGCAGAGGCTTTCCCCTATATTGTATTGGAAGCACTTGC
>Ga0153948_1000214_pt1 | contig 31238 bp, 57 predicted proteins | sample TSNJ032MetaG_FD_104696 | JGI IMG/M metagenome (GOLD analysis project Ga0153948, IMG submission 104696) | Attine ant fungus gardens microbial communities from New Jersey, USA - TSNJ032 MetaG | ecosystem: Host-associated > Fungi > Mycelium > Unclassified | place: USA: New Jersey, Wharton State... | reverse complement strand
TTGTCTGAACAAAATCGCCACATCTTTCAAAGAATGGGAACTATGGCACGGAGAATCCGAAGTATGTGCTACTTTAATTGATTATCGCGGCCCTTCAAGATTCCATCAGCAAATGCAGAAAAGGGCTTATTGTGATTGTGAAGCGTTTAGGAAATGCGTTGCAGATAGGCCATTCAGCTATAAAACAATGATTGATATGGCTACCATGCCAGAAATAATCAGAACCGCGCAATATGGAAAACCCCAATTCATTCAGCATTTGGATATGTGGGACAAATGGCTTGGCAAAACCCGCATGATGTTTTCTGGTGCGGCTTTGTACCTTGCGGATTGTGAAGAAATCACGCTGTATCAAAAAGTTTGTTGCTATACAAAACAGATCGAGAATGAAATGTGGGCCGTTGAAATATTGCACGATAGGCTTATTCCCGATGAGCTAAATCATCCCGACGCAAAAAGCGTATTCAAGAAACTGCATATTTATTTCGACCCTAAAAACGGTCATTATGACGGCGGCATGATTGACTTTGATCTGTAAGGCGGCGGTCTTATGGACAAAAAATGGAAAAAGGTAGCCAAAGAGAATTACGAAAGTTTAAGGGATATCAACCCCGATAAAGCCAGCAAAGATCAATACCTGTTATACGCCGCCAGCGTAGCCCTATTAGACCATTTCGAGCACATGGGCGAATCTACCCACCCAACCCCCGAAACCGCCGCACAGGGCGAAAATGAGGGCGCAGGAGGCGTCCTGCTGGATTATATGGCTGACGAGCTGGCAGATTCGGAGAGATACATCAAATTGTGGCGGCAGACCAGCAACAAGGATTTCAGGGAAATAGCAAAACAGGAATTATCCCATTTTGAAATCCTCGCCAAATACGCCCGAACGGTTGAGCCGAATATTGACTTGAATCCGTATATGGTTCATCACAATGCCCTACTGGCCCGCCTTGTATAACAAGACTCCCCCGGCTGATGTCGGGGGATTGGTTATTATCAATCTAATGGCCCATCGGTAAATCCAACAAGCCCGCGAATTCCTTGCTGGTCGCTGCCAGTACCATCGTTGATTATCACTATATGAGTGGACCAATCTATTCGCTCATCATATCCATATGGCTTGATAGTAATATTCTCCGGGAGGAAATCATTGCATAGACAATAGCGATCACTATTTAGTTTATTTACAATATCTTGCTTGCTGAACACTTCGATGACCGTTTCCATGCTTTCCCGAAGGCCACCGCGATGATATCTGAATTTTGCCATAATGTCACATCCCTTTTGATTATTATACCACAACATTCATTTCAGAAAAAGCCCCGGTTTACGCCGGGGTGTCTTTTTGTGCATTCATCTTGAAATCTTCATGCCATTTTTCATATTTAAGTAACGTTTCCTTTGCGGTTGAAATGTAATCCTTTAATTTCATGTCGGCATATTCCAGTAGGGCAACTTTTGACTTTTCGAGCGAATACATCATGAATACGGCGTGATGCGTAAATGGCACATCAATATCAGTCTTATCGATTTGTGAGCGATAACCAACAAAATCAGCATTTGACCGATATTGCTTTTTAGTTTCTGTAGCTTGGATTTCTCTTATTGAATACCCATCAGAATTATAGATGTGTTGATAAATAATCATCTTATCCTCCTCAGCTCCCCAGCTTATTCGGGGGTGGATTTTTGTTCGCCCAACAGGGGAAACGCTCTGGCGTTAAGCCATTTAAGCCACACCGCCGAACAATCGGAATTTTCGCCTTGCGGGCTGTCCTTATGGATATCACAATCATAATATAGTTTGCAATTATCGCACTTAATAGCCACTTTTAGGAATCCCGCGAGTACGGCGGGGCTTCGTGTCCAGCGCTCAAAATTAGTCATGTATTCCCGCTTTTCGTTATCGTTCATCCTATTCTCCTACCCCGGCTATCGCGCCGGATTTTTCTTTGCTGGCTGCCAAGCAAGCGGCACATTTATAAACGTTTACCATATTTGGCGTTATCAAAGATTCTTGGATTTCGCAAGGCTCGTTATATTTGTAGCATCTGAAAAATTCGTCACTGCAAAACATCTTAACGAGATTGCCACAAACTCCATTTTCCTTATGGCATAAATCGCCGTTCGGTTCTTCTTGTAAGGTATATAGGTTCATTCTCCCCCTCCTAAATCCATAGGCTCCCGCCCTATCTTATTAATCGCCACCCTAGACTTACTTGGGGCTGTCTTTCAATATTGGTTGCAAGCATTTACAAAACAATTCGCAGAATGTGACCGCGCCTATCGGATATCGCTTTTCTACCGGAATATCGTGCGGATCAATATTTAATTCATCCCACGCGAACTTGACAAATGATTCTTCGCTACATTCATCCAATTCGTCAAGCCTTTCCTTTTGAGTGTCTGACCAATCATAAAGAGACTGCATTTTTTCAAGTTGCCGCTTGCTATCCTCAAAAATGAACACGCACCGGCTGGAAATTTTGTCAAGCAGATAATCCTTGCCAAGCCGCGCCATGAGATGCGAAAACGTTTCGCTTTCTGTCACATGCCACCGATATGAATAATCCCCGCAATCGCTTGTGGCGGTCATGGTGAACGTGTCGTGGTCAAGATTGATTCGCGCCCACATGCAATTTGTGTAAATCGGGTCGCCTTCCTCAAATTGAAAATGGTATTGCGTGATATTGGGCTGTTTTATATTCACTTTCATATCAGCTATCGCCTTTCTTAATTATAATCGCCTCATACCCAAATGGACGCAGTATACGCCCCGCTGTCTCCATATTTGGTGAAATACCACCATTGCATATTCGGCTGATTGTAGAGGCTGCTACGCCTGTCTGACGCGATATCTCACGGATGGTGAGGCCGGTGGTTATTTGGGATTGGAGGAATGCTTGTAGGGTGTTCATTCGTTTTTCACTCCTTGTGCTGGGCTTTCGTGAATATTTCCGATTATTTCCGCACAATTCAGCGGAAACCCTAAATCGCAAGAAGTCCATTGCGATATTAAATCCTCTTTGCGTCGTGGGCTGTCAATAACATATGCCAACTCTCTTTCGCTCCAATAAACTACACTTTTAAAAACTCTAAAATCATCATCATCAATTTGAAGAATGTCACCCTCAAATATAAGGCTTTCGTTCATGTCGCGGTGTCCGGTGCATTGTCCGATTGTGGTGGGGTCTACGGTGCAACAGCCGCCATCTAACAAATGTATAGTTGTTTCATTCTTCTTCCAAAAATTAAAGACATAATAACCCTCTACCCAAGAGCCGTAATCTTCTCGCTTTCCGCGAAATAAATACCTGTTATTCATATCAATTCCCCCTTCTCCTTGTTCCTGGGATTTGGTTTTATCCAAAACTTGCGGCGTATTCTTCATTATATGCCTTTTTATATCCATCAGGATTACCGCGCCGTTTCCATTCGTCGTATGTAGCGTCGCATTGCCAATGATAATCAGAGCGCGGATTGTTGTTGGCATAGGCTGATAGCCAGATTTTTTGTCGCGTTTCGGTGTGCAAGTCCGCATCCGTCATGGCGGCGATTCTATCAAGATAGTTTTGCTTTGGGTTTCCGTAGTTGTCAGTGTTTTTAAACTTCATTGATTTCATCATGTCAATTATCCCCTCCCGTGGATTTGGTTTTGAGGGCTGATTTGGCGGCTTCTTCTGTAAGAAACCAATCCTTGTTAATTTCTCCAATAGCCATTTCGGTATAGCCATGTATGTATGTTTCGCATGAAATAGGTTCTTCTATTTCAAATAACTGCATCATTTCGCTGTCCACATCAAGCACTCGCCAAATTTCTGTACCATCAGCGCATGGCGCAATGTGTAATCGCCCTTGCTCCTCCGCGTCCTCAAATTCGGCAAGCTTCAAAAACCTTTCTACCGCAATATTGCGCGCATAGCCTTGCTCTAATTGCTTTTGATATTTTACTCTATCTGCATCGGCTTCTTTTCTGTTCGTTAATCTATCCATTCATATCCCGCCTTTCTTTGGTGCTGGTTGGGTTTTGGGTTTGTGGGCATAAACCAATCCTTTACAGCTTTTGTAAACATCATTCAATCGCTCCCATTTGTCTACAAAGTCAATCGTGTCCCAAGAATTATCATCTTGTGAAATATCAATAATTCCACATACTAAAGTATCGTCAAGATACTTGCACCACACCGGCTCCCCATTCATCTGCCTTAGCCGCTCTAGTGGAATTGGCTTCGGTTCCGCGAGCGGCTCCCCGCAATTATCGCAAAAATTCTTGTATCGAATCAATTCTCCGGTAGGTGTCGTAATAGGTATTTTTCTTTGTTTACAATATTCGCAACTCATCCTAATCCTCCATTACATTCCTGGATATAAAACTTGAGCCCTCTCCTACATCAATAAGCCAATCTTCTCTAAACCCGCCATTATATGCGGTTTGTTCATATTTCTCAAGTTTATTTAGCAACGCCTGGCTCACAATCAATTCCTCCTATTTTTCCTGCATGGGGAGGGGTGAGGGTTTGCGGGTTAGCTATCCCTCGTCAAAATCTGGTTGCACTGTCATTATTCTGCATCCTTTCCGTTAATAGCGTATTTGCCATTTCTAAAAGTCTTAACCTTTTATAATTTGCGCCTGCATGAATCTTTGTGCCGTTCAGCAATCGCAAATCAAAGTATCCGCGACTACGCCTACCGTAAATAAAGCATTCGTGACCATCGAATAAAACCTTATCAAATAACTGAAACCCAAATACATATTTAGGTGCTTGGTTCAGTATTCGTGCTCCCCCTTTGTTGATGGTCGCCTTGTGAATTTGCCTATTATGTCGGCGCGCTGCCTTTTGCTGATACCAGCAATCAAGTGGAATTGCGTTTGGATTTCCGCTTATGCAACGTGCGTCTATGCGATGTGCTTTGTCTAACCCATTATGTATTCGCGTGTTTTTAGTAATGTAGCCATAGGTTAGGCTGACATTTGGATATTGCGCCTTTAGCTGGTTATAGAATGCCCAGCGCATAATCCCCATGAAAGTCGCATCTCTAAACGATTGCCCACGCTTCACCTTGACAGTTAGCTCGCCTTTGTGGTGCTTGTTATGACAGGTTTTGCAGAGTGTGATAAGATTGTTTGGCGCGTCACCTCCTGCTTTTCGGCTTTCGATGTGATGAACGTTCAGAATTTTATCCTTACTTTTTCCCTTGCAATGTTGACATTTGTGCCCATCTCGGAACAAGACATATTCCCGCACATTCCAAAAGTCCAACTGTTCGCCTTGTTGATAGTCTATGCCGCCTATGGTTGGATTTTTGATTTTCTGAATATCAAAAGCGGCTACCTCAACGATAATGCGGCTTATTGGCAATATTCGGTATAATTGTTCGATTGCTTTTAGGTGAGTATTAATTTTCTGTTCAATTGACGGAGCAAGCCAACCATCAGGCTTTCTGCGATTATTAAAACGTGGGGCACGGTATCTTGTGGTATGGCTGCGTCTTGCCCTTCGAAACTGACAGCGGGCAGAAAGCAAGCCTACAATATCTGTGCGCAAGATAATTTCTGACGAATACAATTCGTCCATCTTGGTTGTTGCCGATAATCCGATTTTCTTACTTCCAGCATCTACGCCCAGCGTGATAGGTTGCACGGTTTCACCTGTAGCATATTTTAATTGAATGGTAAACGGCGTGCGGCTTATAACCTTTGCCTTGCCTTGTTTTAGCAATGTTCGCGCCTTTTGAGGTGTAGTAGGCATTAACGGTTGTCCGCGCATGTTTTTGACATATACTCTCAAGTTATGTCCTCCTTTCAGAGTTGGGCGCCCTTAGCCAATGTTATACAAGGTTTTATACAAACAGCACTATCCCTACCCATCAGGATTGTTTAACCGCTTGCCTCAGAGCCGCAAACTAGAGCAGACATTCGCGGGTGACTATATATTCTTGTGTAACGTAGTCCTCGTAGGACTTAGGCTAGTCAATCAGAGCCTTTATAAGCCCCCGGAATCATCCGTTGAGTGATTGACACCCTCCTATTTTCTGTCCCAGCAAGCGGTTGATGGGTGGGAATTTTGCCATATCCATTCCCAAGAAACAAATTCTGCTATTTGTTTAGCGCTGCGCATGCCTTTACTGATTGCCAAGTCGTAATAGTTGTCGCAGAACGTAGTCGCATTATCATTACTCCATCCATCCTTTGTCAGATAGACTATTACGCTATTTTTAGTGACATTCTCGTTCATGCCCATTCCCTCCTGTTGGTTGTGGTGGTTGGCGCCGGTTTTGACCGACCGGCGGCGGTGTGACCTTTATTATTTAATTCTCGTTCCCGCCTTATCCGTATTTGTTCTTCTGGCGGCAATAAATCAAACTCATAGCTTTGCATTGCGACAAGCAGATGCATTTTATATTGATTAAGCATTTCGTATGCCGCATTTGTTACGGTATATAATTCTTCTTCCCCTTTTTCAAAATAACGTTCTATCTCTTCAAATTCTTTATCGGAGATAATATCGCAGCCCCAGTCATTCCGCGCTTGTTCCACCGATAAATATTGTGACGCTTCCTGTATCCGTTTTTTATACGCCCATTGCTCGCGTTCTATAGCGCGGGATAGCGTATTAGTCGGAGCATCGAGCCGCTTCAAAAGCAATTCGATAGCTTGTATATCAAATCTCAATCTTTCATGCTCGCTCAAGTCTCACGCCTCCTTACCATGTACATTCCCGACCCAGTTTCACGGTGCAAGTGCGCTTTTTGCCAATACCATCAAGATAATTGAATTTTCCGATAAGCGGGGTAATCATAATCACGTTTTCGAAAAGTTTTTCTGCCAGTTTGCTCATATATTTTTTATCCATTGATTCTACCAAGTCAGCCGCGCTTTTAATTCTATGGAACATATTACTAGAAACTTGTACGTTGGTACCATCAAGGGCTTCGATTGCTTTTTCCAGCGTCAAAACTTCGCCGCCGTGATTATTTACGTATTCTGCACATTCGCCGTATTTATAGGATTCAAATACTATTGCTTGTTTGCCGAATCGGTCGCTGTCTGCCTTGACTATGTATGTTTTATTATCAGTAGCTGTAATATTAAAGTTTGTCATCTCCATGCCCTCCCGTTTCGTTTGTGTTTTCTCTATGGTCTTATTATACATCATTTAGGCAGTATAGTCTATTGGCAAAATACACAAAGATACATCATATTTAATGTATAGTTATGCTCTTGTTATGATGTATAATTTATGCTACAATAATGTAGGGTGATATTGTGTCAATAAACTATGATAAACTGTTTGCCATTATGAAAATTAAGGGATTAACCACATATCGAATACGAAAAGAGAAAATTATATCGGAGCGCACATTGCAAGCATTGAGGGAAAACAGAACCGTTACCACAGAAGCTATAAGCAAGCTGTGCGCCGTCCTTGGCTGCCAACCCGGCGATATTATGGAATACGTGGAGGACACCAGCCTTGATCTGTGAGCGGTTTTGTGTCCAGTTCGTGTCCAGTAAGCTCAAAATTGTGTCCAAATACATAATATTTAAAAGCCAAAAACCACGATAATATACGGTTTCTGGCTTAGTGTGGTAGGAATATAAACGGACTTTGACTCCGTCATGCGATGGTTCGAATCCATCCAGCCCAGCCATGAATTCCCTTTAACTATGCGGTTTTAGGGAATTTTATTTTTACCAAAACCCATTCAATTTTCAATTCGTGTCCAATTGTGTCCAGTAATTTCTTAGATTCAGTATTTCAACTTCGCCACATTCGCCCGCAAGTCTTCCGTTTCAACGTGTGTGTAAATTTCCGTTGTGGAGATCGTAGAGTGTCCGAGAAGTGCTTGCACGTATCTAATATCTGCACCACTTTTGAGCATGTATGTTGCGAAGGTGTGGCGGCATTTGTGTGGCGTCATCTTCGGAAGCGGCTCCTCTAACGTCTTATTCAGATCATTAAAAAACTTATAATATATAGTATCGAAGCTGGAATGAGTTTGATGTGTCGATACTCCATTAGTCTCACGGCCTATCGCGTAAAGTCCATTTCGCGGAATTTTATCAATATATTTTTGTAGCGTGTCGCCATCGTATGGTATGATGCGCTCTTTTTTATTTTTTGTGCTTGGTGTGATTTCTTTTCCGTTTTCTGTGCGCTTGAGGGACCGCCGGATATTGAAACATTGATTCTCTGCGTCAATGTCGGACCACATAAGACCGAGCATTTCACCGATTCTTAATCCAGTATAAAGTAAAATCGCGATATATGGCCCATATTCATGCTCATTTAAATATTCAACAATTGCCGCCATCTGGCCGCTGGAAAATACCCTTATTTCTTTTGGCTCTTTATCCGGCAATTTCACTTTTGATACAGGATTCTTGCTACAATATCCATTGTCGATAGCGGTTTCAAAGATTCCGTGAAGTATGATCTTTATTTTCTCAAGCGCAGAATGCGATAGCGGTTTTCCATGTTTATTTTTGGCATTAGCGTAAAGCTTAGCAATGTGCGCTGGCTTAATCTCTTTGAATTTCAATTTTCCAATGGCCGGAATTATGTGCGTATCAACATACATTACATAATCTTTGTGTGTGCCATAAGCCACTTTTGGCTTGCAATATACTTCTAACCAATACGCGGCCCATTCCTCCACCGTCTTAACGCGCTCAATAGGCACTTTGCTATCGGATGCCAGCCACTCCTTATGCGCCTTTCTACAGGCCGTAGGCGACGACGCAGTGAAGGACTTACGGACGGTTGCGCCGTCGATCTCGTCCACAGCACGCAGTCGGTAACTGCCGCTTGGAAGTTTCGTTATAGTTCCTTCGCCATTTGCTTTGCGTCCCATGCTTGCCCCTCCCCGCTTCGACGGTTTTCAACTTCTCCACAAAATGCAATTGCTATATAAAAATAATGCGCAAATATCACTTGCGATTTGGCTATTCTGCGGATTGATTTACAAGAACATTTGTTTTATAATATGCTTACAGGAAATCATAGCCAATAATCACCCTTTGCGCTCCCCTGATGAATTCAACATTTTATCCATGTTATTTCCCAATATATGACAATATTTACAATACAAAAATGATAAAATGTAAATAAAGTCCGATGTGTACATAAAAAGAAAGAAGTGGACAACATGAACGACGTAAAAACTATCACACACTCCAGGGCGGCCTCTGCTTTAAATGAAGTGGGGGCTTTGGTACAGCGCAGGGAAAATGCGGAGGATAGAAAGTATGCCCTATTGAGATGTGCCAAAGAAATTCAGGCGTTATCCGCACAATCAAATGTTTCTATCGGAAACTTCTTAATTGCTGCCATGGAACTTCTGGCGGACGATTGAGAATAGCGATGTAAATTTATCTATTTCGTCCGTTGTGGCTGGTCTGCCATAATAAGCATACAATAATGTATCAACGGCTTCTGCTACCTGGTGGGTGGTGGGGGCCGTTTTTTCGTTTTTTTCAATACCAAGCAAATAATCAACCGTTACATCAAATTCATTTGCCATCATTATCAGAAAATTATGGCCAGGTTCACGTTCATCATTTTCATAATTTCTTAATGTTGTATGCGGTATGCCTATTTTTTCAGCAAATGCGACACGACTATATCCAGCATCTTTGCGTAATTTCTTTATCCTGTTTCCTACTGACATTATTATCGCCTCCAAATATAGTCTAAATTATTATAAGATATTTGTCAACACTTTTTTGCTCATAATGGGTATGAAATTTTTCTAAGCCTATTGACAATTGCCCAAAATGAGGCTATACTTTTATTAAGGAACTCATAACGAGCAATTTTTATAGAGGAGGTATAGTATGTTCCCTAATAACATCAAGGCAGAAATGGCTAGAAGCGGCATGTCGCAAGCTGATTTAGCAGAAATTCTTGGCGTGTCGCCGTCAACCGTAAAAAACTGGCTCAACGGGAAATCTGAAATCACATCTGGCGCATTAATAAAAATGGCGCAACAATGGAATGTTTCTGCTGATTATCTTTTGAGTTTGAACAAGGCCAGTTAGGAGGTACATATGCCAGAATTAAAAACAGACCCCGAATTTGAATCGCTGATACCGACAATGGCAACTGATGAATTCCAGCAGCTTGAAGCAAATATTTTAGCCATCAATCGCTGCAAAGACCCCTTGACAACATGGAATGGGCTTTTGGTTGATGGGCACCACAGGCTAAAGATAATCAAAAAGCACGGCATTACGGATTACAGAGTTGAGCCTATAGAACTTGATTCCCGCGAAGATGCAATTATCTGGATGTGCCAGAACCAGCGCGGACGCAGGCATTCCACTGATGAACAAAAACAATATTTGCTGGGCAAGGAATATGAGGCAACCAAGCAGAAAGAGGGCAGGGCTTCTAAGGATGAAGTCAAAAAACGTCTTCAAAATGAAGACGTTTACGAAAAGGGAAGAACCGTTGAAAAGATGGCAAAACTTCATGGAATCGGTCGGTCAACCGTGGAACGCAGTGGACAGTTTGCGCAAGGAATCGACAAAATAGCCAATGAATCACCGGCAGCGAAACAAAAAATCCTCTCTGGTCAAACGGGCCTGACAAAAACGGAAGTCCGCGAAATCCGCAACAAGCCCGTCGAGGAAGTTCGTGAGATTGCCAAGCAGATTGAATCCGGCACATACGAACGCCCAAGGCCAGCGCCTAAACAGGAAGCGATCCCACCGCCGCAACCGGAGTTACCTGCTCCAGAATCAGAACCGGAAGCAGATTGGGCAACAAGGAAAAAGCAGATAGCCCAGCATGTGGCAGAGCTAAAGGATGATAGCATAGACCGGTCGCTAACTTCTGATATGGTCATTGCCGAGCATGATTATTTCGTGCGACAAACTCTTTTATCGTTTGAGCGATATAAGACAGACTTGTATCGAACTGCATATGCCCGCATGAATGAAGACGAGAAAGAAAAAGTGATAGCCCTCAACAATGTCCTGTTGGGAGCTATCAAGAAAAATAACATTCACCTGAAAGGATGATTCCATGAAAAAGAATAAACCATTTTTTAATTTCCAGCAACCAGCCAATCATGGCGATTCGCAAAATTATTATACCACAGATTATGCGCATTTGCAACTAAGTACGGCGGCGCTCCGCTCCAGCCAGAAATATCAGCGCAGGGTTAGACAGGAGCGCGTACAACAGATCATTGATAATTTTAACCCGCTATATCTGGATGAAATTATCGTGAGCTTTCGCGACGGGGCCTATTATGTGGTAGATGGTCAGAACCGAATCGCGGCTTTTAAGCAGATGAATAAAGGTGCTCATTGCAAGGTAAATTGCAAAGTTTACAGCGGCCTTACATACGAGCAGGAAGCAGAAATGTTCTTTCATCTGGACAACATACGCGGCAAGCTCAAATACAACGAGAAAATTCAGGCCCGCAAAGAATCCGGCGATCCAGACATTCAGAACATAGCCAGAATCATGTCGCGGCATGGATTGGAGTGGAAATTAAACGGTGCGGGTGCCGGGGGCGATAACGCCGTTTCATCATCCAGAACAGTTGTTGATTGCCACGACAAATACGGTCCATACGTCCTTGATACTGGATTTGGGCTGCTGGTTAAAACTTGGGGTGGTGATGGACAATCGCTTTCGGCTCCATTTATTAAAGGTATTTGTCTATTTGTCCACACTTATGCTAAAGACGCAGATCAAGATGTTTTTGTGCAGAAATTATCTAAATTTACGCCGGGAGAAATTAAGACTTTCGCACGGCAAGAAACGATTGTTGACAGGCAGGATATGAAGTACGCCCGCGTATTCTTGGCGAAGTACAATTACAACCGGCTTGCAGCAAACAAGCTGGATTGCAGATTTAATTAATATCTATTTATTTTCATCATGATACATATAAAAAGGGAATCCCGTCGCTTGACCGGCTCACGGGAAACCCTATGCGGACGTATCCCATTAACCCGAGCTACGCCCAATTTCATTATAGGGCGTTTGCTCCAAAATGTAAAGGAGTAAATAGCATGAAGAAAACATTCAAACAAACAGTAGCCAACATTGAGGACGCCAGCCGAGATACCGACAAGGTGCTTAAAGCCGCTCGGCTCCAACGCAACCCCGACAGCTACATGACCGGCGAACAGAAATACAACCTGATTATCGCGATTATTGTGCTGGTGGGTGTTATCGGATTCTTTTCAATATTTGTTTTGGCGACAGTCTTAGGGTAGGAGGCGATACATATGCCAAGAAAACCAACACCGCCGGAAATGATTAATACCGTTGAGATCGGCAAACGTATGGGAATGGCGACGGAAACCGTAAACGAGCTTTTGCGGCACAAGCAATTCCCTGTTGGATTTGCCTATCAAACACCTACCGGCAGATGGGCATACAAGATTCCGCGTGAAGCGTTTGAAAAGTATTTGCGCGGGGAATATCCAGAAGAGACAGAAAGGGGAGCATGATACATATTGCACAAATTAATCCCGCCTCTTCTATCTATAGGCTTCTGCCTGATTACGATTCTATGGGCCGGAACCAAGATAGACGAGGCAAATACAAGAGCGGACCAAGCCGAAGCGGACCGGATGATAGCGGAGAATTCAGAACGTATCTGGAAAGAGAAATCCGAAAGGCTAGAATCGGAACTGATCGATATGATATATATTAACCGCGCCTATCGGGATTTGGAAATGTTCAATGTGGATATGCCTGAGCATTTACAAAAATTCGTTGTCGCTATGGCTAACGCATATGATGTGCCGCCCGGAATCCCGCTCCTGATTGGAGAGCATGAAAGCGGATGGAAGTGGCCCGGAAGTGTCATGGATAGCAACGGACTTCCCAGTATCGGCTATATGCAAATAAATGAGCCGCATTGGCAGCGCCTGAGCGATATGGGCGTGGACGTTTCAACCGAATACGGAAACATCCAGGGCGGGATCATCATTCTGTCGGAGCTTATGGAAATCTACTGGCACGGCGATTGCACGTTTGAGCAGGTATTTGTCATATATGAGTGCGGCATATCAGGCGGGCAGGGTATTGAATCGACCGAGTTTTCCCGGTGGATGATAAACAAATTAAGCGAAGTTTAAGCGTTTCTAAAAATCACATAAGGAGCGTTTGATATGGCTGTTTACATCAAAAATCAAGGCAGAGATCGGGTTTATCCGCTGGATGTTATGAGCTTACATCCGCAAATTCGTACCGAACTACACGATACTGTGCAACTTACCATGCAATACCGAGACGAAACCGTAGTATTGGTCGATTTTGACACGCTGGGCCATGTGGTAACGGAAATAAGCCGAATATGTGGTTGTCTGGAAAAGCTCTATCAGGTGAGCGACTACAGCCAGGGAGGATTTGCGGCATGGTAGCGGAAAGATTGCTGTCGATCATTTATTGGTTGGAACGGATTCACGGGCAATTAATACGGCTTAATAAAAATCTTGAAAAGGATTCTATGAAAGGATGATGCGCAAAGTGGATTATTCTGAACAAATGCGCTTCGATTCCCTTGAACGTGCCTACCTTGATCTACCTGATGTTGACGAGGTTTTACCGCATGATGATTGGTTTGGCGAGATGTCTGATAGGGCATATGAACAAAGACGAGAAGATGAAATTTTAGGGAGGAATTATTAATGGGCTGCGATATTCATTTGCATATCGAATTAAAGGTAAGTGGAAAATGGGAACATTATGCCGCGCCGAGCGTTGATAGGTGGTATAAATTGTTCGGTCTGCTTGCTGGCGTTCGCGACAATGCGATAAAACCAATATCTCCACCAAAAGGTTTACCTAAAGATATTTCCGTTCTTACCAAGCTTGAAAGAGAAGATATGGGGCGTGACGGACATACTGATTCTTGGCTTAATGCAAATGAAATTTTAATATTGTCCGAAACGCTTAACGATTGGGGCGAAAAGGATAATGTGGGATTTCTGGGATATGATCTTGAACAAAAAATACTAAGAACATATCTATTCAGAAATTCATTCGCAGGCCATGTAAAATATGAGGATTGCTCTTTGCCAGATGGCGTTGAGGATGTAAGATTCGTCTTTTGGTTTGACAATTAAGGAGGATTCACCACATGTATGAATATGACTTCACAGGTGACTTATCCGTCTACCAGAAACAACTTGACGAGGCTGGGATTGATTTTGATATTACGAATTATGCCGGCCTTACAAAGCGGGAGATTGAATGTGTTATGGGCGGGCTGTTGATGTTTGCGCCTAATAAGAAAGTGGAGGTAAATCAGCAATGGCAATTGTAAAACCAGATCAGATGAATTTTGTAGGAGACAACATTATTATGGTGCTTTCCGGGCTTCCCGGAGTTGGCAAGACAACCGTGGCTTGCTCGGCTCCTGATGTGATTGTGGTAGACATGGACAACGGCATTAAACGTGTAAAGTCACATCATAGGAAAGACGCTATCACAGTCAGCAATCATGAGGAACTTTTAGAGGATATCAAATCACCGGCTTTCATGAAATATAAGACCGTTGCCATTGATACTACCGGCCAATTCATCGAATCCTTAAAAGAATGGGCCTACCGCACAGACCCCACGGCACGGAAGAAAAATGGCGGCTTCTCTCAGCAGGGATTCGGAATTGTTAAGAGTGAATTTTTGAGGGTGTCCGCTGAACTCAAAAAAACGCACAATGTTATTTATATGTTCCACGTCACCAAAGAAAAGAACAAAGAGGAAACATTCTTTGAATTGATGTGTGAGGGCTCGGCGAAAAATCTTGTTTGGATTCCGGCAGACCTCGGCGCATACCTCCAAATTATCAACGGTGAGCGTATGTTGTGCTTTACTCCCACGTCAGAATATAGCGCAAAGGCCAGTTATGGCATTAAGGGTATGTATAAGGTGCCAGAGTTGGGCGATGGTGATCCCAACGCTTTCTTGACAGGATTATTTGCAAAGGCAAAAGAAAACATGGCTAAAGAAGCGGAGGAATCACAAAAATCCATTGCTGAATACATGAAAGTCATGGAGCAAGGCAAATCTGCCATTGAAAAAGTCAGTGATTCCAAAACCGCACAAGAGGCCACTAAAACCATCAATGAATTGCCAGAAGTTTTGACAAGCAAGGCGGAGTTGTCCTCCATCCTTAAATCCAAGTTGCAGGATGTCGGCTTGAAGTGGAACAAGGAAAAGAAACAATATGAATAAATTTCTGATTACCCAATCGCTTCTGTCCTCCTGGAATTGGGCATTTAAGAAAGATGATGGGTATTCAGACTTCCTTAAAACGCTCAACCGGGAGCCTATCCAATGGAATAATGCAATGCTTGATGGACAGCGTTTTGAAAATCTTATTCAGGCATATTGTGAGGGAGCCCCACTTGATCCAAGGCATGAATGGGCAAGCGGAATCCAACAGACAGGCGATATTTTGCAGGGCGCAGCATTTCAAGTGAAGTTATCGCGCCCACTGATAATTAAGAATGTGGAGTTTGTTGTATATGGGATTCTTGATGCTCTAAAATGCGGAATCGTCTACGATATGAAGTTTTCCAAAAAATATTACCATCAAAAGTATCTTGATTCGATTCAGCATCCCACATACTTCTATCTATGTCCGCAAGCAAAAGAGTTTATATATCTATCATGTGATGGGAAAGATGTTTACAAAGAAACCTACCGGCCCGATGATATAGAACCAATAGAAAGCGAAATTTCCCGGTTTATGGATTATCTTGATCGGCATAATTTGACGGACATTTATTGCGAAAAATGGCAATCAAAATATTGATAAGGGGTAAACAGCATGAAAGACAGATTTCTTGAAATATACAAGCAAAACATTAAGCGAGACGGGGCCGACAAGCTGTTAGAATGGCTTGAAAAATCAGATTTTTTCAAAGCCCCAGCAAGTACCCGATTCCATGGTAGCCATGAGGGTGGCCTAGTGGCCCACAGCGTCAATGTATATGATATGCTGGGCAAATTCCATCATTGAAATTTCAGATGAAACTAGGGCCATTGTAGCCCTCCTACATGACGTCTGTAAAGTTAATTTCTATAAGGTGGAAATGAGGAATGCCAAGAATGAAGCTGGGCAGTGGGAGAAGGTCCCCTATTATGCAATTGACGATCAGTTGCCCTATGGGCATGGTGAAAAATCAGTCTATATCATCAACGGATTTCTGAAACTGAACCGGGATGAAGCGATGGCAATCAATTGGCATATGGGCGCATTTGATGATCGAGTTAAGGGCGGAAGCTATGCTTTATCAGGAGCATTTGAGAAGTATCCGTTTGCGCTGGAGCTCCACATTGCGGATATGAGAGCAACCTATATCACAGAAAATGGAGGTAAATAATTATGGGAACATTTAATGATTATCAAAGGGAAGAAAGCCAAAGATATCAGGCTGGGGATGATGTAAGATGTGTTATTTTAAGTGCAGAGGAAACCACATCAAAATCCAGCGGAAAACCAATGTTAACCCTATCTATTGGATTAAATAACAGTTCAGTAAAAATTAATCATTATATTGTAAAAAATGACCACTTCAACAGAAATATGACCGACTTCTTTGATAGCTTTGATATTGAGGATGGAAACTTTAGCTTATTGACTTGGCCTGGAGCATTGGGTGCCGCGAAACTGGGAGAAGACGAGAAAGGTTATCTAAAAGTCAGATGGTTTATCAATAAAAAGAGAGCCGCATCCCTGCCAGAATGGAAAGGCGATAAGCCAGAGCGGAATACTGTTACCGATTTTCAAGAGGTGGACGATGACGGAGACATGCCTTTTTAATGGAGGCGAAGCATGAAAAAGTATCGCACAGAAAAAGAAGTCAAGGAACTTCTTAAAACAATGACGCTGATTATTGATACAAGAGAGCAAGTTAATTATAACATATTGGGGTATCTCTCCGAAAGGGGAGTACCCCATATATCCCGAAAATTGGATGTGGGAGACTATTCTTGTGAAATTGATGGTATGACTTTGGAAGATTCCATAGCGATTGAACGCAAAAATTCAATAGACGAAATCGCCGGAAATTTTACGGCGGATCGAACGCGGTTTGAAAATGAATTTTTAAGGGCAAAGGCTAATAATACGAAGATGTTTTTGGTAATTGAAAATTGCTCTTGGCAATCTATAAAATCACACGATTACCGGAGTAAAATGTCTTCTGCTGCGCTCATGGGAAGTTTATTGAGTTGGCAAGCCAAATACAATATTACCATCATTTTCACAATCCCTGAAATGACCGGGGAGATTATAACCCATACCCTCTATTATTGGGCGAGGGAAAACCTGATTTGAAAGAGGGTTCCGAATGACTAAATTTGATTTTAGTAATATCCCTGACGAATTAAAGAAAACTGATAATTGGGTGTGTTGGAGCGGTGACAAAATACCAAAGAATCCACATACCGGCGGTAATGCAATGCCGAATAATCCGCAAACATGGGGAAGCTACGATAAGGCCGTTTCTGCAATATCAAAATACAATTTTCAAGGTATAGGTTTTATGTTTGCTTCCCCATACTTTGGGGTTGATCTTGACAAATGCATTGACAATGTAGATTTTGTAGATGAATTTGTGGATACGCTGCAAAGCTATACTGAATACAGCAAAAGCGGAAACGGAATCCACATAATTTGCAAAGGAAAATTACCCACTGGAGCAAGACGCAGGGGCGCAGTGGAGATGTATTCCAAAGGCCGATTTTTTATCATGACTGGAAATGTCTACAAGGATACAAGACCCATTGAGGAATGCAGCGAAACAATAAAAATCCTACATAACAAATATCTTGCCGACAAAACACCACTTCCAACAAGGATCATCTATGAAAAACTCAATCTATCGGATGAGGAAATAATAGACAAGGCCCGCCAAAGCAAGAATGGATATATATTTGAGGGGCTATATCGTGGAAATTGGCAGGGTGTTTACAATTCCCAAAGTGAAGCTGATTTAGCCTTTTGTAATCACCTTGCCTTTTGGACGCAACGAGATTATCAACAGATGGATAGGGTTTTTCGCAATAGTGGTCTGATGCGTCCGAAATGGGACGAAAAGCGAGGTGGCGTTCCATATGGACAAATGACGCTGGAAAAAGCCATTGCCCAGTGTTCCGAAGTTTACAATAAAACCTTTATTGGCAGGGAATATGATGTTGTAATCGGCGGAAAAAAGCAAAAAGCAAAAACGACAGTCAAGTTTTACGAGATGTCTGACACTGGAAACGCTCAGAAATTTGCAGATAAATATACTGGGCTTGTTAGGTATAGTTTTACAAATAAGGTCTGGTTTTATTGGAACGGGAAGTATTGGTGCGAGGATGAAACCGGGGAGATAAAGAAACTCGCAGATGAATGCATTTCCGATATGAAGAAACAGGCTTTTGATGTGGATAGCGAAGAAGATCAAGAAAAACTATTGAAATGGGCACTTAAAACAGCATTTTCTAAGCCCAAAACAAACATGATTATAGAGGCCCAGCATCTCGAAGGAATCGCCGCGAAGATAGGTGAGTTTAATTCTCAGGATGATCTTATCAACTGTGATAATGGCGTTATAAACTTGCGAAATGGAGAAATTATAAGTCACGCACCGGAGCTTATGATGTCTAAGGTAAGCTATGCCGCATACGATAATCAATCCAAAAAACGGCCGGAAAGATGGCTGCAATTCCTTGATGAAATTACGGATGGAGATAAGGATTTGCAGTATTTTTTACAAAAAGCAGTTGGTTATTCATTGAGTGGCAGCACACGAGAACAGTGTCTTTTCTTCTGCTTTGGCAATGGGAATAACGGCAAAAGTACCTTTCTTGATGTTGTTTCGGATTTGGCCGGAACATATGGCACAAATATGCAAGCCGAAAGCATCATGATAAAGCAAAATTCCAATGCCGTAAATACGGATATTGCACGGCTTAATGGTTCTCGCTTTGTCACCGTGGCAGAACCTGGGGAACAAATGCGACTGAATGAATCCCTCATAAAACAAATGACTGGAGGGGATAAAATCACAGCCCGGTTTTTGTATGGAAAAGAATTTGAATTTAAACCAGAGTTTAAAATCTGGATTGGAACTAACCACAAACCCATCATTCGGGGTACTGATGATGGCATATGGCGTCGCATACGTTTAATCCCATTTGTGGTATCTATTCCACAAGATAAGATCGATAAGGGACTTTCCTATAAACTCCGAAAGGAGTTGCCTCAGATCATGAAGTGGGCTGTAGATGGTTGCATCCTTTGGCAAAAAGAAGGACTTGAAAATCCAAAATGCATCATTAAAGCAACGCAAGAATATCGTTCTGAGATGGACGTTTTGAGCAAGTTTGTGGGGGATTGCATTGTAGTTGATAATCATGGAAGCGTTAAGGCCAATGAAGTGTATCAAGTCTATCAGGCATGGGCCGGAGCTAACAACGAATACGAAATGACTAACACAAAATTCGGCAAAGAATTTTTGCTAAGATTCCCCGAAAAAACAAAAATGCGAGATGGGGCCTACTATAAAGGATGTGCATTTTCTGATTTTGCAAGTGAAAATTACAAGGAAAAACAGTACGATTGGCCCACTCGCGTAGTTTGAAAAACAACGTAGTAATGCGCCCGTGACGGGTTGTGACGGGTTAGATTAAAAATCCTCTATAGAAAACCTTCCTTATAGGAGTTTACGTTTAAACCCAGCACAACCCGTCACAACCGCATAACCACGTCATTTTTACGATTTAAGGAGGATAAAATATGGCATGTAAGTATTGTGGCAGTTTAAATTTGCATATTGAAGATCATCCACCCCACCGTGGAGAATATTGTTCAGATTGCGGTAAATTTCAACACTGGATCAAGCAATCCCAAAATATCGAAACTGGAGAAGTTGCAAGCGAATCCCAACAGAAATATGCAATTAGTCTCCTGAGAAAATGGAAAGTTAAAAATATCCCCATGACTGCGCGTCAAGCGGGAGCAATTATTTCAGCGTTCAAGGAATAATTAATCAAAATTGAACTGGAGGAATCGGGATGATTGTTCATTTGAAAGACGGAACACAAGAATTTATACACAATCCAGATAAGTTTATGGATTTGGTCCGAGATAGACTTGGAGACGAAGCCGCAAATTATCTTAAGAATTATATAGAAAAATTATCGGATGCAAGTCCAAATGACGAACTCATTCAGGCTCTCCGAGATTTGATAGAAGAATGGGAGTGACAATAGTGCATGGACAATTCAAGGAGATAACCGCATATAAGTGCGAAACGTGCGGCCAGATCCTCACGACCAAGGGGGGGGCTTGAGCGCCACTGTCAGCATTGCCAGCATGTAGAGCCGGTAATAGAGGGGCAGGTGAGTTTATATGAATGCAACCAGCAAGATCAAGGTTCTGCACTATGCGGAGATTGACCCAAAGCATGAGGGTAAGCAGGTTTTAACGCTATGCGGGTTTCGTGTGCCAAAGGGAGAGACTACGGCAGATAGGGGTGCGGTGTCCTGCTTTATGTGCTGGGAACGCTTACAGGCAGCCTCACAGACGAGAATGGAGGATTGAAATGGATAGATTAACAAAGCCAATGAAAGGAACACCACGCGGCTATATAATCGCAGAATGTGAAAACTGCACAGAAGGGCTTCCGCATTGCGATGAAGATAGCTGCTATGCAGAAAGTGATATTGTTGGGAAGCTTGGCAATTACGAGGACGCCGGTCTCACGCCGAAGGAAGTCGCCGCGCTGAAAGCGGAGAATGAGCAGCTAAAGGAAATCCTTCGCATGGTAGATGGAGCGTGTGGATATTGCATATATTGCGATCCTGATGGAAACAGCGACAGTAATTCCGATTTTTGCAATAGCTGTGTTGAAGGAGAAAATAATAATTGGCAATTGCGCGGGAATGGAGGGCAACCATGAAAATTGATGAAATCCGGGCAAGGTGCGAGGTGGCTATTGAACTGGCTAATGAAATACGCGAAGGAAAATTATCGTATTCTGGACAGCTTATAATCCAAAGATCGCTTGAAGACAATTCAGTGCTGCTATCCGAACATGACCGCCTGACCACAGAGCTTGAAAAATCCTGGAAGCAAGTCCATGAGGAAATCGCGCTGGAAATAGAGCAGGTAAAGCGGATTGAGTTGTTGGAGGCCGAGCTTTCGGAATACCGGGAGGGGATGAAAGGAACTTATGGGATTTTATGAAAGATATGGAAGGATGGATGATATCCGGGCAAAGGTAAACAAGATTATGATATCCGGCCTACTTGATGGTGAACCATATGGTAACGTCAAGGAATACATATGGCTTTTGGAAAACGAGCTTGTGGGGTATCTTGAATTGGAGAATCCGGAGTTATTTAATCCAGAGGAACTGGAGGAGATGATTGGAGAGCCAATATATATAATAAATCAATCGGAACATCAACAAAATTTCCGGAGCTGCTGGGAAATCATATCAAATATTTCCGATGGCACTCTATACCCAAAAGGTGCTGATTATTGCTATAGACTTGATGATTATGGACGAACATGGACCGCTCTTACATGGAATAAAAAATAAGAATACAATCAGAAAATTCTATATCGAAACAATCAAGGGGAAAAATATGAAATACATGGGCAGCAAAAGCCGGACCGCAAAATATATTGTGCCAATTATCCAACATTATGTTCAGAAAAGCGGCATATATTGGGAGCCATTTGTCGGAGGGGCAAATATCATCGACAAAATCTCCGCACCGGCACGCAATGGCAGCGATATCAGCCGGCACCTAATCGCGCTGCTACGCCACGTCCAGTCCGGCGGGGAATTGCCTGACGAGATCAACCGGGAACAGTACGCGGCGGTTCGCAGCAATAATGACGCATACTCAGATTGGTACGTGGGCTGCGTCGGTTTCCTGGCATCGTACAATGGCCGCTTTTTCGACGGCGGGTACGCGGGCGCGGTACATACTAAGGCCGGAACCGTCCGGGACTACTACGACGAGGCAAAGCGCAATTTGCTGAACCAGATGCTTGATGGCATTGAATTCAGTTGCTCCGATTACCGCACACACAATCCCACAGGCCTCGTGATCTATTGCGACCCGCCATTTTATGGCACAAAACAATTCAGAGATGGATTTGATCACGCGAAATTTTGGAATATAATGCGCGAATGGAGCCGCCACAATATTGTACTGATTAGCGAGCAGTCCGCGCCGGAGGATTTCAAGTGCGTCTGGGAACAGCCGGTTACGCGGACGATCGACAATACCAAGCGGGTGCGCGTAGCGGAGAGGTTGTTTATTAAGGCATAGTCAGCCTGGACGGACACAACAATCACCTGCTCGGATTGCGGGAATGCGTGAGAGATCAGTGGAACCAAACTAAACGCCGCGCGGAAGAATGGATTGGAGGATTAAGTATGAGACTTATCGATGTAGATGCATTATTGGTTGGTGACATATATTACGACAATGTAAAATGTCTTGTCCCGACATATGAAATCGAAAGAGCGCCCACAGTTGATGCGGTGCCGGCAGTTCATGGGGAATGGATAAAAGGCTATGTGTGTAATCAATGTTTCAAACATAACTGCGGAGGATTGCAGCCGTATTGTCCCAATTGCGGCGCGAAGATGGAGAGGGAGGGAAAGTGATGGATGTAACGCCAGAGAATGTTTTTCGTGAAATATGCTGGATGGATGTAGCGGTTAACGATTATGTTAAACTAATATCAGTCCCAAGGCTTTCGGATATTTTCCAGACCAGTAAATATAAAATCCGCAAATGTCTTTCGGCGCTAAAAGAGCAAGGACTTGTAGTGTCGGGCTGTGAATCCGCATATGACGAATGGAACGAGCGATATGTTATCGTCAATGGCTTTGGAGTTACGAAACACGGAACAACAACAGAAGTTTATAAGGCCGCAGCGAAACAAGAAACGGATTTGATTTATGAGTGCTTCGGGGGGACTTCCGCGCCAGAGTTGTCCAACGATCCCGAATGCGGAAGATGAGAGGCGAGGTGATATGATTGACAACCGACGAACTAAACGCTGCCTTATCCCTACAACGCAAGATAGATAGGCTGCAAGCCCGCCTAGACGATTTAAGGGCAACGGGTGGAATAGGCGGCAAGGGAGACAATACGCCCATACAGAGCAGCGCAGGCGTGTTTGCGGGGCAGATAGCAGCAGAGCTTGCACAGGAGATTGTGGAGCTGAAAGGCAAACTTGTGATCGAAAAGGAAATCATACGTCGATACATAGAAAAACTGAATTTGGACGGAATTGAATGCAAATTGATGATTCTGCGATATGTTGAATGCAGGCCATGGAAAGCGGTTGGAATGTCAATGGGATATGCCGAGCGCCAAATATTCAGGATTCATGATGGCGCAAAAAACATGGCAGTCAATGGCAGTCCATGACACTTGAATGTACTTTGTCAATAGGGTAAAATGTTATTAGTGGAATTGACGTTAAGTCAAACCCACGATGCGGAACAGGGCAGAAACAGTTAGCGACACTGCCCGGATGGCCGCATGAGATTGATTTCCACTTCATCCCCTTTCTACCCCGCTGGCTACGGCTGGCGGGAACCATACCAATAACGTGGCCCTATTCGTCCGGTATTTCCGGGCGGCCGCGAAGTCCGGCGCAGAAATGCCGCAATCCCGCCCACGTAATTCTTGCCCGAGTTGGCAGTGAGGTGGGCGGGTCGAGCGGCAAAATCAAACGAGGCCGCCATGTCGCAGCATATAAGTCTCGGTGGCGGCCCACACAATCAACAGCCTTTCGCTGGCAGCAATATTCACAATGGTTATGAGCCAAATGGCTTTAACTGCATAGAACGGTTTTGCAAGACCGAAGAGCAGGGATACTCCACCTGCTCTTTTTCTATGCAATAAATTAAACGGAGTAGAAAACGGAGGCTTATAATGTCCAAAAATTATCATCTAAGAAAAGATCGAACTGGCGAAACGCGCATTATGTCCAAAGGACTAAAGTCAACTATAATCGCATACCGAAATAACGCCGATATAGATATTCAATTTGAAAATGGTCAAATAGTATGCAACAGAAGATATGATAATTTTAAGGATGGTAAAATTAAGCGCCCCACGAAAATTGAATATGTAGAAGATTACGTCAAAGTAACATTGCCAAATTCAGATGATGTGATCCTTATAGACCCAGAAGATGTGCAATTCGTAAAGCAGCAATATTGGTATATTTCGGGATATGGTTATGTTGAAAGCAAAAACGGTCAAAGATTGCATCGGCTAATTATGAACGCACCTCCCGAAAAATGCGTGGATCATATTAACGGAAATAAGCTAGACAATCGAAAGCAAAGTTTACGACTTTGCACAAGCACAGAAAATTGCCGGAATCGCGGAATGCAAATAAACAATACAAGTGGATACAAAGGCGTAAATTGGTATCCGCAGACTAATAAATGGAGAGCACACATAAAAGTCAACGGAGTGTCAAAACATATCGAATATTCTGAAACCAAGGAGGAGGCCGCCCTTGCCTACAATAAGGCGGCTATAGAATATTTTGGTGAGTTTGCAAGGCTGAATGTTATATAACGCCCCTTGCGGGCCATCAAACAAGCACCTAAAAGGGTGCTTTTATTATATCAAAATTGAGGTGAGGTGATGGCAAAAGGCAAGTATGAATATTGGTTGACCGAGGACGGCCTTTTGCTGCTTGCCGCTTGGGCGCGGGATGGGCTGACAGATGAAGATATCGCCACTAAAATGAATGTTCATCCGTCAACTCTATATGATTATAAGAATAAATACCCCGAGATTTCCGAGGCCTTAAAAAAGGGCAAAGAAATTATTGATATTGAGGTTGAAAATGCTCTTCTTAAAAAGGCATTGGCGGGAGATATAGCGGCACAAATATTTTGGTTAAAAAACCGCATCCCTAAAAAGTGGCGTGACAAACCGATTGATATGGAGTCCGGATTCAATGAAATAAATCAGAACCTACAGACATTGGCCGAAATCCTCCAAAATCCCGCACCGAACAGGGAGTTACCCATAGATGAATAAACAAGCACCATTCACTGTCAAGCAACGCGAATATTTGATGCGCTGCATGTCCTCTTGGCTTAATGTGGCAGAAGGAGGCAAGAGGGGCGGCAAAAACGTCTTGCAGACAATGGCGTTTTGTATATGCCTTGACAATCATCCCAACAAGTTGCACCTGATTGCCGGTTATTCAACCGCGACGGCTCGGCTAAACATTCTTGATTGTGATGGTTATGGGCTGACAAATTATTTTGAAGGACGGTGCAATACAGGCCAATATCAAAACCGAGATTGCCTATATATTAAAAGTTTGACCGGCAACAAGATTGTGCTTATATCTGGTGGCGGCAAGAATGGCGACGAAAAACTTATCAAGGGCAATACATACGGTATGGCATATGTTACAGAGGCCAACGAGTGCGCGCAGGCTTTCTTGCAGGAAGTGTTTGACCGTACACTATCAAGCGCAGAAAGAAAGATATTCCATGATCTGAACCCGAAAGCGGAAGGCCACTGGTATTATACCGACATGCTTGATTTTCACACTAAGCGGCAAGAAGCCAATCCGAATTATGGATATAACTACGGTCACTTCACTATAGCCGACAACATGAGCATATCGGATGAAAAGTTGCGGCGCGAAATTAATACCTATGACAAGGGTAGCATTTGGTATCAGCGCGATATATTGGGCAAACGCAAGCAGGCCGAAGGGTTAGTCTACGATATGTTCGACCCGGTCCTGCACATCGTTCCTTCGACACCCCGAAAATACACAAAATACTATGTCTCCTGCGACTACGGCACTAAGAACGCAACCACGTTCCTCCTATGGGGCTATTGCGGCGGCGTGTGGTACTGCATCAAGGAATACTACTACTCGGGCCGCGACGAGCACCGGCAGAAAACAGATGAAGAATTCGCGGACGATCTACAAGTATTTATCGGCGACACTCCCATTCTATCAATCATCATAGACCCGTCTGCCGCTTCGTTTATCGCCGCTTTACAGAAAAGACAATTACCTACACGACAGGCGAACAACGCCGTGATTGACGGCATACGGCTTACGGCAAGCTGCTTACAGGGTGGCGCTATCAAAATATGCGATTGCTGTAAGAATCTGATAAAGGAGTTCGGCCTGTATGTGTGGGATGAAAAAGCACCAGAGGATAAGCCGGTAAAGGCGAATGACCACGCGCTTGACGCTTGCCGGTATTTCGTTTTCTCTGTTCTCAACACGGCGAATCAATGGGTATTCGTAGAGAAGTACCGCTGACAACAGCCGCGAATGGGTTTTTGTTGGGCGGTGGAATCGGCTAGTTTGTGCAGTTTGACTGTTGAAAATCATGTTGAAAGCTGATTGTGAATCCAAAATCGGGTATTTGTGCACAAAAACAGCAATATTAAGGGAGCTAAATGACGATTTAGCGAAATTGAGCCGATTGGCCCGCCATTGTGGGCAGAGAAAGGACGATAGAAATGTACTTATGTGCTGATGATTTTGAGAGAATTATCTTAGACGATGGAAACGAACTCACAAACTTGGTTGACATTGACCACGTTGCGACCTCCTGTGGCGATGGTTGCTTGTTCAGTGTTTCGTATTTGGATGAAAACGGCAGATTGATAACTAAAATAACGAACCAAAGAAGTGCTCGTTTTATCCGAAAAGATGTCGGAAAGGGCGAATAAGCGCCCGCTATCAGCGGCTTTTTGAGGGGTGGATTTTATGAATATCATCAACGGAACATTATCGCCATGCGAAATATGCTATCCTGCGGTTAATCCTATTTGCACGAACGAATGTCAAGAGGTCTGCCCGCTAACTTCAAATTATCAAGAGCCAAAAGAGCGTGTAGCAATGAAAGATATGTTATTCAGCGTTTTGGCGTTGCTTATGGATGTTGATAAGGATAAATTTATTGATACAATTTCTTTTGGCGAATCCGACGATAGCGATTTTGGGAACAAGGATACAGACACAGAGCAGATGGCTGTTATCTTTAAGATGAAGAGAGGATGGAGCGAACCATGAGCGGAATCCTATGGTTTATAGGTGGTGTGGCTATCGCTTTCATTGTCGGCAAAATTTATTGGGCATGGACTTGGTACGATTGGTGGAGCCACAGATAGCCCCACTCCCCCAAATGATTAGCCCATAGGCTTTTCATATAGCATAAGAGCGGCTTGTACAGGCCGCGGGACTGGTATCTAACCCGCCAGTCCCTTTCTTATGCCTTAAATGGGTTAGAAATAAATTTTAAGGGGTTAGAAAAATGGAACTGACATTAAAAACTGAATTGAAAATCGGGCAAAAACTGTACTACGCGGACTCTAAAACCAAAAATGTTTATGCGCCTTGTGATGTGTGCGGCAATGAAAGAAAAATCGACATTGAGGTAAGCGGGCAGGAATTCCGCATTGATTGCCCGAAATGCACCGGCAAACAAATAAAGGGCAACGAGAGTAACGGTATTACCGTCAATGAATATTTTGTTTGCGAATATCTGATAGAATCGTTTGTCTGCGAGGATGGCAAATCATTTATTGTAAAGATCGGATATGACAAGGCGTATATTGATTCTCTGCTTGAAATCAGCCGATACATGACTATTGCGCCGAAGCAATATTATATTGATAAATCCGAATGCCTGAAAGTTGTTAAGGCTAAAAATAAGGAGTCCCGCGCAAAGGTAAATGAGTTTTTGGGAAAAGTCAAGGCGACAGAATGAACTAACCCACCCCGCTCACCAGCGGGATTTTTAATGCGGGAAGGGAGCGGGAGAGAATGAAGCTATTCCCAAGAGATTGCAACGGTAAATGCCCACATGTCAGCGTCCGCGATTTGAGCATTGATGATCTTGTTATCACTTGCCGTAAACTCAAAATGTCATGTGACGCTTGCGACGAAGATTTTAGCTTTTATCTATGCCCCTTATCGGACGAAGAGCGGGAAGTATGGGATAATTAATCCCCCGCCCACCCCACAGAAAGGACGGTCAGTATGAGCATTGATAAAACCGTTTATACCGTATTGGGCTATGACATTAGCGAATGGAGAGAGCAGATTTTAACTGATGATTTCAGGTGGAGCGATTTATATGAAGAAATAACAAACGGAGAAATTAGATTGTTCACCGGAAGCGGCTGTCGAGAGGATAACTTTCTGTATTTTGGCTTTCCTCTGTTCGAGAGCGAAGAATACGGGGAAACGTCACCCATAACACTTGATTTCGATTCGGTTAAAGAAATTGACGAAATTCAAAAAAGAGTGAATGCTGAATGGAGTAAATACATTGAAACATTCGCCGTGGTTGATAGATTACTACTCCCTTTCGAAATCATTTGCTTTGAAGAATATAGCTGATAGGCGCTCCATATCGGGGCGCTTTCTCATGCCCCACAGAAAGGAGTGCTACCTTGACCGAAATAGAACTGATCGGCACTAAAATTGAATTTATGGGCAGAGGGCGCACCAATAAGGATATTACCAAGTCCTTGCTTGATGAATGGCGTAACGGTGATAAGAAGCAGAATATTGCGGATATGCTGGATGCCGAAGAATATTTTATGTGCAGGAACATCACCATATCTAAGAAGCGGCGTGACCTTCCCGATTATGGCGAAAACTCCACACTGTCAAACGCGAAAATTCCGTCTGCATTCCTGCGCACGAATGTCACGCAAAAGAGTGATTACGCACTTGGGAAGCCATTTCTTATCAGCGTGGAAAGCCCAGTACCGGAAACGATTGACGAACAGGGCAACCCAATAGAAGACCCGCAAGCCGCAATCTATCTGGATGAGTGGTCAAAGTATCTCTCTCCTGCCCGCAGGAAGACCATCAAGCGCATTGGTAAGCACGGCGCCATCAACAAGGGTATCGGCTGGGCATATATCACCATTGACCAGACCGGCGACCTCTTAATGCATCATGTGGATTCAGAGCAGCTATACCCGGCGTGGGCCGATAAAGAACACACTATCCTTGACGCGATTGTGCGGGACTATAAGGTTATCCAATATATCAACAATAATCGTGAGGAAATCAACAAGGTAGAGTTTTGGGATAAGGAACTTGTCGACCGATATATTGATGATGGTCATGCCGCGCTAAAATCTGACCCCGATAATCCGCAACCTATGGCGCATATGGAGCAATCCGGCGTTGGCATTACTTGGGGACGAGTACCGTTTATCGCTTTCAAGGGTAACGAGGACGAACTGCCCATGCTCAACATTATCCGGCAGCAGATTGACAGCTATGACAAGCTGCAAAGCAAGTCCACGGATGCGCTGTTGGATGACATTGACCCCGTGCTTGCGCTTGAAGGGTATTCTCCGGAACTTGGCGACCTGATAAAGCAGCGCCATATTATGCAAAACTCCCGCATTGTGGCTATCGGTACAGGTGGCAAGGCGTATTATGTACAGGCTAATCCGGATATTACGGCGGTTCAGACGAAGCTTGAAATGCTTCGTAAAGATATACATACTTTCGGGCAGGCTGTCGATTCCCAGGATGTTAAATTCGGTTCGAATCCTTCGGGCGTCGCTCTAAAGTCAATGTATCAGGACTTGGATACCTACACAAACGGCCTTGAAACTGAATTCGAGACATTCATGCAACAACTTAAATACTTTTTCGATATTTGGCTCCAATTCCGGAGTATTGGGACTGCCGAGCAATGGGCGCAGTACAAGTTAATCGTCACGTTGGATAGGGATATGCTCATCAATGTCAGTGCCGATATTGATGATACGGTAAAGCTTGCTTCTACCGGCGTGTCCTTTGAAACTTTATGCAACTGGAACCCAGCAGTGGAAAGCTTTGAGGTCGAAAAACAAAGACTGGAACGCGAAACAGCAGAATCCATGAATGATATGGATATGGAACGAAAAGTAGCTGAACTAAGAGCGGAAAATGAACAGCTATCACAAGAAAAGGAAAGCCCTCAAAATGCCGATAATCCTTGATTCTATGCGGCTTTCATGGTATAATTTAATTGTGGAGATAGGGTCGCTCCCGACAAGCAGATAAATCCTAATCTGTTTCTCCACATATGTTTTTAGGATGAAAACGAAAGGATGGTTTTATTTTTATGCAAAAAGAAATTTGGAAAGACATTGTAGGCTACGAAGGAATGTATGAAGTGAGCAGTTTTGGACGTGTCAGGTCGCTGGATAGGCGATTGAGAAACGGAAGATTGCATACTGGCAGCGTTTTAAAAACCCGCATAGCCCGTAATGGATATGAACTCGTAAGTATGTATGCAGATGGTATGCAAAAAACAGATACAGTGCATAGGATTATGGCGCAAGCATTTATTCCAAATCCAGATAACTTGCCTCAGATAAACCATAAGGATGAAAATAAGGCGAATAACGCTGTTGACAATCTCGAATGGTGCGATAGTGCTTATAATAATAATTATGGAAATCATATTCGACGCATAATGGAAACGGAAAGTTGGAAACCAAACTTAGAAAAGGCACTTGCAACGAGGCCAAAAAGTGTATTATGCTTAAATCAATCAGGTGATATTGTTTCCAGATACGAAAGCGCAAGGGCTGCCGCAAAAGAACTTGGGATAAACCCTTCAAATATTAGTGCATGTTGCTTGGGTAAACAAAAATCCGCTAAAGGATTCACATGGAAATATGATATTTAAGCGACAATTAAGCATCTCTCTGTGAGGTGCTTTTGTTATGCTTGAAAGGGTGTGGAGAAATGAAGCGATCTATAAATCTAAGCCGCCCATATCGTCACTGATTAACTTTTTGATGTAGCTTTGCAGCTTATCAAACCCTTGTTGTTCGGCGTGGGATTTGATTAAATCTTTCTTGCCTTTTTTGACTTGCAGGCGAATATCATCATAAGCCTTTTTTGCGTAATCGTTTTTGACTTGTGCATTGGTCTTCATCTTTGGCTTTGCCACAAAATCACCTCCGCATACAGTATAGCACATAATAAAATCAATGTACATGAAATTGAACCACCACCGGCTGGAAGCCGGTGGATTCGACTGGCGGCTGGAAGCCGCCTAAAGCACGGGGATAGCCTACGGTTAACTTGCTTGTAATTTGCTGTTTTATGGGTAGTTCGGATATTGTATATCGGGCTTCCCCCTCCTCTTTAAGATTTGCTATTAGCCAGGAGGTTAACCTAAAGGCTTCGCCTGG
>Ga0153948_1000213_pt1 | contig 31283 bp, 30 predicted proteins | sample TSNJ032MetaG_FD_104696 | JGI IMG/M metagenome (GOLD analysis project Ga0153948, IMG submission 104696) | Attine ant fungus gardens microbial communities from New Jersey, USA - TSNJ032 MetaG | ecosystem: Host-associated > Fungi > Mycelium > Unclassified | place: USA: New Jersey, Wharton State... | reverse complement strand
TATAATATATAGATACCGGGGTGTGGCTCAGCTTGGTAGAGCGCATGACTGGGGGTCATGAGGTCGCAAGTTCAAATCTTGTCATCCCGACGCTTTGGGAATCCCGCAATGCCTGTGTTTATGGGGTGTTGCGGGATTTTTGTTTTGGGCGGTGGTTTCGGGATTAACCGCAAAAGAGCGTAATGAATCATAAAAGTGCAGGGTTTATGCAGGGTGAATTTTCGCAAATGCAACATAAAAACATTTGAATAAATATGCAAAACGGACATGAAATTCTTTTCAACCTACATTACACCCATTGCTACTTAGCTGTCCTTTTAAACTCCATCTCCACCTTATTGTCAGCCAATACCAGATAAGCCTTGAAATCCTTTCCCGTCTTTGACTTAAATCCGCTAATCAGGCTGGTACGACCTTTTTCCAGCAGCTGCTTTACATATACCTCTGTAATATTTTTACCTGCTATGGTCTTCCAGATAACAAAAGAAGTCTGGCCAGCCTTTACATTATACGCCCCTCCCGTTTCCTCCACGACATATCCGCTTATCTGCCTTGTGACCGCCTGTCTGGCATGGCTTGCCTTAAGCTTCTCCCCGGCATCCCGACAGAACGCATGGATGTTGCCAAGAAATTTCTTTTGCCGTGCTTCTGGACCCACTTTATCCTTCCCGATATTAACCAAGAACCCCTCCCACTGCTGCGTCATTTCCGGCTTTCCTAAAAGCGTGTCTTTCGTATTGTCATAAAGCAGGATGCCTTTTTCCGTGGGAAACAGCTTTGTCTTCTCCACCCTGACATATCCCCGGTCAATTAGCGTCTTGATGATGCTTGCGCGGGTAGCCGGGGTTCCCAAGCTGAGCTTATCCATGATACCGCCCTTCCCCCCCAGCTTTGCCTCTGTCAGGCGCACCGGCGGCTTTGTCACATCCTTCTCTATCTTGGGGATGAACAATATCTCCTCGCCCTCCATGAATGCCGGAAGTTTATCCGTTTTCTCGTCTTTCTCCTCTAACTCTTCAATCTGCGTCCAGCCCGGCACAACCGGCACATTCCCCTTTGCAGTGAACGCCATGCCGTTCCTGTCAACTACTACAATGGTCGTTTCATAAATATAGTCTTCAGCAAACATTAGGATCGTGTTCCGGACGACTGCCAGATATATGTTCTGCTCCTCCTCCGGAAGAGCTCCCACTTCCGGGATGCTGACTGTCGGTATGATGGCATAGTGCTCAAGCACTTTGTCGTTATTGACATACTCTTTCCGAGGCTCCATATTCGCCTTTTTAAAAGACACGCCCGCCGCTGCCATATAAGCATCTAAATGTTCCCTTAAATAATCAAACTCATTCGTCGTTATCAGGTCACAGTCTGTCCGGGGATATGACAGATAGCCTCTTTGATACAATGACTGGATAACCTTCAAGGTTTTATCCAGGCTGTACTTCCACTTCTTATTGGCATGGCCCTGGATCCCGCCAAGGTTATATAGCTTGGGAGCCCTCTTGGCCTTCTGCTCCCTTTTCACGCTTTCGATTCTTGCCCGGAAGGGGTTGGTAAGCTGATGCTTTTGGACCGCTGCCTGCATCTCTTCCTTCGTCTTATATTTTGCCGGATTAGTGAAGCGAACGACCTTATCGTCTTTATTCACCAGCCCCTGCAGCCTATAAAAGGTCTCCGGCTTAAAATTTCTGATTTCTAAATCGTTTTCAACCACCAGCGCATTGCATGGCGTCTGTACCCTCCCGATACTGTACACGCCCTTCAGACCATTGTGATGGGATAGAACCGTAAATATCCTTGTGAAGTTCATACCCACCAGCCAGTCGCTGATCTGCCGGGTCTGAGCCTCTATGTAAAATGGATAGGTTTCCTTTCCATCTTTCAGATTTTTAAATCCCCGCTGGATCTCACTTTTTACCATCGAGTTAATCCACAGCCGCTGCTTCGGCATATCCTGGACTTTTCTGCTGCATGCGGAAAAAATTGAGTAGGCGATGTTCTCCCCTTCCCGATCCGGATCAGTGGCCACAATGATATGATCCGCAGTCTCCAGCTGTAACTTGACGGCATAAAACTGCGCTTTTGTCTTTTCTGGCACCTGGTAGATGGGGCTCTCTGGAAGGAATGGGCAGTCTGCCAGGTTCCATTTCTTGAACCGCTCATCATAAGCTTCAAAAGGCGCCAGCTCTACCAAATGCCCGATCCCCCATGTGACAACCACATCTCCAGGGATAATGGGAGATGTCACATCTATATACCCTTTATTGTTTTTTGTCTCTCCCAGTGCCTGCGCATATTTCCTAGCTTGGTCTGGTTTTTCCGCTAAAATGACTGTTTTCATATGATATCCACTCCTTCTCGGTTAGCCCAGCAGCTTCTTCTCGGCAATCGTCCGTAGCATGGCCATGTCCTCAACAGAGTTTTCCGGTCTGAAATACGCTAGGACTACATCCTCGGTCAGACCATGCACGATACCTATGTGCGCCTGTTCCTTTTGCCTGTCAGTATAGTCAAATTTTAAGAGCCGGTTCGCCATTGTGTCTACATCTGTGATGGCTAGACCGCCAGTAGCCTGCCCATGCTCAAGCTGCCCGATTTCCTCTTGCAATTCCCTTGCCTCTTGATATGACGCCTTTAGGCTTTCTCGGTTCTCTTCAATCCAGGCGTTTAAATCCTCCATCGTCATATCCTCGTTCTCCTGTACCAAACTGTCTAAATCCATATCCAGCAGTTCCTGCTCCGTGAATTCCCAGACAACGACATTCTCCCCTTTTTTCTCAAGCTCTTGGTACCGCCTGACGGAGGCTCCATTTAAAATACTTGCTGAAAAATCTTCTGCCATTCCATCAGCTCCTTCCTTCATCGCATCGATGCTGCTCTCAAAATCCTGACGCTCTGTTTCAGCCTGTATTTTTTCACCCTTTTTGTTGTCATATTCCCCAAACTTGCCTAGCTCTTTAAAACTCTTCTTTTCAAATGTCCTGTATTTGAGGTCATAGACCGGATCCAGACCACGGATAAAGACAATACATTTCTCATTAGGTATCTTCCGTACTTCATCAGGGGTCATCAGCTCACGTCCTAGGACATCGTAATTACGGCTGGCGGAGCCATGGCTCCCAAAGCTCTCCCCACTTGATCTTTTATCGATCGTCCATTTCCCCAATAATTCCGAGATATACTTATGCGTTGACTGCTCATTTCCTCCCAGATAAACCAGCACGTCACAATTGCCTGTCACCGTCTCCCACGTGTCCTTGAACAGTGCCTTGATCTGTGCGAGGTTCTGGATGATGATGTTGCAGCTTATCTCACGGCTCCGCATCGTTGACAGCAGGCTGCAGAAATCATCTGGGAGGGCAACATTGGCGAATTCATCCATCCAGAGCATGACCGGCACCGGCAGCCGCCCGCCATAATTAAAGTCCGCCTGGAAGTACAATTCCTGAAAAATCTGTGTATAGAGGAGCCCCACGATGAAGTTATATGATTTATCGTTATCAGGGATCACGCAGAATAAGGCGGTTTTAGTATTGCCGTCAAAGTCCTGTCCTGTTCCCAGACCGGGGATGTCCATCTCATCATGATCCAGGATCCTCAGGATTTCTGGGTTCTGGAGATAGGCCAGCCGTGAATTTGCGGAGATGATTATACTCCTGACTGTATCGGTCGCCCCCCTCCTCACCTTGTTGTAGGTGAGGAGGGCGATATGGTCCTCCTCAAGCGCATACATCAACTCATCAAGCTCGGATAGCTCATCTTCATCCTCAGGGATCCTCGCTTTGTTAAGCAGTTCAAGGACGCCTGCAAAATTAGGCGTCTTTTCTTGCTTCGGGGCTTCTTTCCATACATAATAAAATAACGCCTGCAGGTACATGCCTTCTGCCTTCTCCCAGAAAGGATCTTGCGACTGCGCCCCTTTGGGCGTTGTGTTTGCGATCAGGTTCGTGATCAGTTTGACAACGTCCTCATCTGTCCGGATATAGGCAAAGGGGTTGTAGCCGTCGGATTGCACAAAATCCACCAGATTCAGCACCTTGATCCGATAACCCTGATGCGCTAAATAGGCTGCGTTCTCCCTATAGAGCTCCCCTTTGGGATCCGTGAATATGTAGGTGCAATCCAGATTCTGCATGATATTGGGGGCAACAAATAACTTTGACTTTCCAGTGCCGGCGCCCCCGATAGCCAGCACGTTATTGTTCAGCCTGGTGAATCTGGTGTCCACGCTAATCCTAAGCCTTTCCGATAGGATCTTGTTCCTATTCTCCTGCTTATCGCCGACCTTTTTCACAACCTTCTTAGCCTCCGCAAATCGGGCGGTTCCAAATTCCGCCCCCGGCATGTAGTTCCTCAAGCTTGTGTAATACATCAGGAATGCCAGGAGCCATGCGCCTAGGGCGCATAAGAGGCTATTTTTTGTCATAGCCGTGGCCCGGAGGGGCAGCGGATGCAAGATGGCATCCCTTGTCATCTCCAGCACATTGTCCAGTCTGATGTCCTCGCCATGCATGGTACCTATGGCGTAACCGATATAGATGACCATCAATAAAAAAAATATCCACATGGGATAATTCGGTTTTCTCTTCTTTCCTGTCTGCTCCATTTTTTTCCTCTCCTTTAATCTCCGTTCTACTTGATGGTCTTTTTTAAGTCGACCTTCTTGACCTGATGCGCTTTACGGTTGACGATCCGGTTCCTTGCCTCCCTGTATTTTGCCTTCAATGGCTTTTCTTTGAGCTTTGCGGCTATCTCCCGACCTGATGCCTGCGCTATCTGGTTGGTTTTCTTGTGGATGACGTTGTAAGTGCCGTTTGGGTCAATCTTTATGCCGCTTATGCCTTCCCTGGTCTTTACAGTGTGGGGGATATTGACGATGCACTCCCCATTATCATAATGGAGGAATGTGCCCTTGCCCCACTCCCTGTATACCGTTTCTTTATGGATCGGGATATCAACCATATCCTTTGGCTCATTGATGATCTCATGGAGCCTTTTTGTCTTGTCCTCATAATTCTTCTTTAAGATATCTCCCCTGACTTGTGTTTTTTTCCCGTCCGTGCCGATGACTTCATATGTCTTGTCATGATAGATATAGGCTGATAGCATTTTGCCATCATCTAATATTTTGCAGTCAGACATTGGCATCGTGACATGGTTCTTTTTGTAGGGTATCCGGGTAGTGACGGTATTCATGCCCGCAGAGACGTCTCCGGCAAACATTTTCTTGTGGATCGTCACCTTGGTATAGATGCCTTTCTCGTTGATCCCGTTCTCACTCTTGTTTTTTTTGCTGATCCAGACTCTCTATTCCTAGCTTCCTGCCTTGCCGATTTCTCTAGTTCTCGCAATTCCTTTGTCGGTCTGCCGGCTTTGTCATATCCGGTGCGTTCGTAATCGATTCCCGACACCGATTTTATCTTGATATTCCTGTCACGACCTTTAAAATGCTTTGACAGAAAGGCTTCCACCTTTGTTGCGTCCTCTGGGGAATAAATAATATGTGATAAGCCATCACCCTTGTTCAGATCAGGCATCTTAGCCGTCAGTATCCCATATTTCTTCATTTCCTTCACGATACGCCTGAGCGTTGCTTTATCCTCCGTCTCGACACTCAGGAACTCCATGTTATTGCCTTTGATTTTCAGGAATCTATTGAAGGAGGTCTTCCCCTTCCATTTAGCTAGGTATATCGTATTCAATAATTTCAGGAAAGCCAACATGAGCTTTCCGGCATTCTTGGCCAAGGCTCCACCGGTCTTGACACCGAGACATAAACCTTGACCTGTCACTGACATGATTTGTACAGCATCTGATAATTCACTCATTTTATCGACCTCTCTTTATTTTGTTATTGCTTTTTTCCTTTTCAGGCGAAAGCATTTTCACGTATTCTTCTAAGACCTTATCCTTGACAATATTCCGCTGCCATTTATTTGTGGGATAAATAATATCTTTCCATGCTTCCCTGCCCTCCTTGTCTGTTGTTTTATACTGTGGCATGGAGACGAAAAGCCCTTTTTCACCTTGCACGATCCTGATGTTCTTGACCGTGATCTCATCAATTTTAATTGTAGCCAAGCCTTTTAAGGAATCTTTATTGACCGGTGTGATGTTGGACACTTCGATGTCCTGCATATGCAGCTGCTTGGTCAGCTCCTCTTTGTATGCCTCCACAACAGCCGCCTCAATCTCCTTCCTTGCCTCGTCTGTATGCCCATAAGCGATATCCCGCCATATCTCTTTGCCCTCCTTATCCGTTGTTTTATACTGGGGCATGGAGATGAATAATTTCTCGTTTTTCCCCTGCATGAGCCTGATATTGTCAATGATGATGCAGTCATTGATTGTCAGCGATCCGAAACCCATCATGGCGTCTTTTTCGTAAGGGATGATCTTTGCTTCTACTTTCATGTTTATGTTTTCCTTTCTTCATCGCCCTTTTCTTTTTGGCGTATTGGTCAGCTTCTTTTCCCAGTGCCGCTCTTCCAGGTATTTCTCAAAGACCACTTGGGTGAAATAGTAGCTTTTTGGTGTCTGTTGATTTTTATAGGCGTATTTCTCGATGATTGCATAGAGCTCATCTAACTTCTTTATTTTTAGATGCTTCATCAAAAAGATGCAGTCATCCATGTCAGCCCCCGCCTCCCTGGCTGAAGTCAGCTTTAAGGCAAGCAGACCCTCCGCATCGATGTTCTTGACCGTAAGGTGGCTGTATTCCCTGTATGTCTCCACCTTTAATTTCTCGGAGAGGAACCCTTTGATTCCATCATTGAGCCAGTCACCGTCTAAGTCATATTTTTTCGCCATGGTCTCCGCCACTTCACGGATTTCCCTTGCCGGCTCGAATATGGCATCGATATCCTTAGTTGCCTCCCTTGCCTTATAGATGGCCGCCATGGCTGCGCCGCCGGCGATGATGATCTCGCCTTTCTTACCAGCGTGCTTTAATCCTTCATTTATCTCATAAAAATAGTCATTGATGTCTTTTATTGTCAGCATCACATGCCTCCTGTATAAAAAAGTACATAAAAAAAGACAGCGTGCGATGGTTCACTCTGTCCTTGATTGATTTTTTCAGTTGTTATAGTTGCCTGAATCATCTATGTTGCTTGAAGCGTTCAGCATCTGGATAGGATATTGTCCCCAAGCATCAGGTTCCGCTCTTTGAATTCCGGCAGGCTGGTCTCCTCAAGATATTCCTGGTGCGCTTTGATATGGGAATCAAAGGCATATAAGGCTTTTTCAGATACATATTTTTTCTCCAAAGACCATTCCGGTACATCGAGGTCATATTGGTTAGCCAGGGCATGCGCCGCTGCCGCCAAGATGAAGAGCCATTTTTCTTCCAGTCCTTCACTGTATGGCGGCTCGTCTTTGATAAGGGCATAGCGCTCATCGGCAGGCGCATGATAAAAATCATCTAAGAACTGCCCCCACAGAAGCTTTATGTCCGTCTCACCAGATAGCTGGATGACATCCCCAATCCGTACCCTGTCTTTGTCTTTTCTCATGCTGAAATCACCTTCCTTTCTCCTACATCTGCTATGATATTATTATAGCAGATTCAGCCAGAATATATAAGCGTTAAGAAGCGATTATCTGAAATCCTTCCTTTTCTCTTTTTCTGCCTTCCTCTCTTTATTGTATCCCTGCTTTTGAAGGCGCTGCTCAGCTCCCCTAAAGAATTCATCATCCATAGTCTTATCCACGACTTCCCTAGGATATTGGGTTGGGGCATACGCTAGGTCATCCGGCAGGGCAGGCCTTATGGTTTGCCAATCCTGATTCTTTATGCCGAACATACCGCCCACCTCATAATGCGCTTGGAGCATTGTCTCGTCATGCGCTAATGTCTTGCTGCCGTCTTTATGCAGCAGATAGATACTGCATTTAACCAGCCTGTATCGGCTAAGGTAATGCAGCTCCAACGCTCTGTTGTGGTTGAGGGGCAGCATCTTCTCATGCATATGGAACTGGTATCCGTAGCACTCCATGTCTTTCACCGTGACGGATCCATCAGGCTGGGGATCCGTGGCCAGCTGTTGGATAACATAATCATGAAAGGCATCATCTAACCTAAGGGTTGAGATGAAGCTATTCAGGAATTGAACGATTTTAGAATACTCGTTGACCGTTGATTCAAGGGCTTCCTGGATTTGACTGATTTCTTTCTGCATTTCTTCTACCTTCCTTTGCTTTTTATTGCTATTGCTGATATTAATATTGTAGCTCTTCTTCATCAATGTCGTAGTCCTCCGTGAAATCGCCCTGATCCATTTCTTCCGGATAAGGCTCATCTTCCTGCGGCTCCTCAGGAGGCTGCAAGATGGAAGGCTGCAGCATGCCTGCAGGCATCACTTCGCTCGCCTCCATAGGCGGTGATCCTTTGATCCCATGGTTATTCATGAACATCTTGCAGAGCATCCACATGTTGGCATATGGCAGCTCCGGATTCATGAATTGTTCTATGTCTCGGATCGGGATTCCGGCATCATGCGCAAACAGCAGTAAGTTCAGCTGCTCCTTTGTATATTCCGTATTCTTTAGTAGCGTGATGATGAACTTCCTGTCTTTAGGAGGCTGCAGCTGATTTTTATCATTATCATGTTCCCGCCTGCTCCTGAATCTGAAATTAAGCCTCCTCAACAGGCTTAAGCTGGCCTCTTCTCCCTTTTGGGGCTCATGATCAAGTGCCCCTTCGGGAGCCCGATCCGATGGAGGGGAAGCCGTATTCCTTTCCCCATCAGCTGCCGCAAGCTCACGCAGCAGCCCATCGATGCGCCGCTCATATGCGGCTATTTTTCCTGTCAACGTCTCCCGTTCCGATTCATATTGGCGGATCCTCTCATTGGCATCTAGCAGCGCTTTTTCATTAATTTCTTTTTCAAATTTAATTTTTTGGTCAGCCATCTCCTTTTCTTTATCACGCAACTCATGGTGGTGCTGGTTTTCCATCTCGGAAAGCTTCTTTTCGAAGTCAAGCTCCTTGACCAGGAACTCCATCTGTAGCTTATATTGCTCCTTAAGCTGCTCTTTTTCTTTAGTCAGCTCATCCACTCTCTTGGCGGTGGGGTATTTCTTTTTGAAGGCATGCTGCAATGCCAGGTCAGTGGCATCCTCATAACAGAATTCCTTCCCTATGAGCTCCGACTTGATGAATTCAAGGTCGTTGACCATGAGCAGGAGGCAACGGAAAAAATCCACATCCTGCAGCTGTGTACATTGTTCCATCAGCATCTTGACCGCCTCTTCGCCCGTTTCCCACTTTACCATCAGAAACATCTGTGATCGTAGGTTTCTTTTGTTCTCGTTGTTGACGTCCGGATACTGCTTTGCATAATAGTCGAATTTTGACTGCAGCTCGTCTTGATACTCCTGCTCGCTAAGCTCTGTTTGGTTTCTGGATCTGCCCCTTGTTGTCTTCCTTGGCAATTTGGAGCTTGCATTGTCCATTTGAGTCACCTCTTTCTTTATGGTTTTTTATATAAAAAATAGACAGGGCTTGAAGGTGAGCCTTGTCTATTTCTTTTTTAATATAATTCTTCAATTATAGTTTAGCATGTGGGGAAAGTTCCGTCTAGTTCCACTTAGTTCCATTTCTTTCATTGTTATGATGCAATAAAACACCAAAGTCTTCGACCACAATATGCAATTGAAGCAAGCTCTTTGCATACATGGGCAGTGTTTTGTGAATAGCACTTAACCCGAACCCTACCATCACAGGTGAAATTCAAAAAACGAGATTTATTATTTTAAAGTAATCATCTTTACAATTCCACTATTTTCAATATCCCTATCCCTTTTAAATCCCACAATCAAAGATCACACAAAAAATATATATTCTTTGCTATAAACCGTTACATCGGCATTGATTTGTTCAATTAATCCCAATTTTTTACATGATGTCTGTAGTTTCCATTTGGATATAGCGGTTGTACTTCATTAATTCTTTGACGCAACTCATCCGGATCCATTCCAAATACCAATGCAAAATCAGTTTCCAAGATTTGAGAGACACTATTTTCTATATTTTCAAGCTTTATATCTTCAATAAACTTACTAGACGGAATTTTGACTTCATTTTTCGGACAAACATGTAACTCTCTTTGAAGGTGTTGCTTTTTCTCCTCATTACTATCATTTTTATCTTTAAAGTACAATACCGAATTTCTAATATTCTTATATTCGAAAGACACAAGGTAATCTTTGATATGATTATCAAATTTATTTATATATTTGAATGCATTTTGCAAAGCATTATTAATGGACCAATATGAGATATAACCATCAATAATTAGCATTTCGCGCACATTAATATTAGGGTTATGCTTCTTTAAGAAATACGCCCATTCTTCATGTGTATCCTTTTGGGTTCCGAATAACGGACAAGATATTTTTACGTTGCCATCTACAAAAAACTCGGTAATGGTAGTTACAACATTTTTAGAAATTTCATCAGTATTGAAGCATAAAACTGACTCTGAAGAATAATTAAGACGTTGCCAATGACCGGCATCATTTAATGTTTTCTTCATAAATCTTAGGTTTTCAGTCAAGTTATTGATGTCAATATCTGTATACGGATTGTATAAATAAATAGAGACAAATGGTATCTTTATGTTTTCATCAATGAGATCATTATCACAAAATTCTTTATGCTTTTTAAAAAACCTTTCTCTTTTGTGAACTAAATTATCTATCTCAATTCGTTCGGATTTTATGGGCTGCTTACTGCTACCATTTCTCAGATATACTGTTCCATTACAAACATAAGGAGGATCAAGACCCTCATAAACGTAAATAACCAAGACGCCCATCTGACTATTTTGAGGATTTGTGATGAATTTACTTTCAAACTTTGGAAATGGGGATACTACAGCAAGCCTTTGGGAAATTATCTGGCTAAAATCCGCCATAGGTTTTTTGATTCCAACATATTCTGCATTATCTTCAATGCCAACCAAAAGCCATCCACCTTCGGAATTTGCAAAAGACGTTATGGTTTGACAAAGATGCTTTTTCAGAAAGTTTTCATCCCATCTACTTTTAAATTCAATTTGATACCCCTCTTCAATGTTGTTCTCAATTAATTGAGACATATGTGAAAAGAAGATTTCAGAAATAGGGAGAAACACCCCACTTCCATCTACAAAAGGGGAATAATACTGCTTCATGCAATCACCAGCTTTCCAGTAGGCTTTGATATTACTCTTATTATTGTTACTATTTTCGTTTCCTTTTTATGCACATCATTGCCACACATACCCATCATATGGAACATTAGTTGTATTTTTTATATCTTCCAACTATTCATCATTAATTCTTTAATTTTTAAATCGAACTTCTCTGCAAGAGTAATGACAAAACACGTAAAAAATTGTGCAGATATTTGGTATAAATAATAAACCTCTTTCATATTTTCAATATTGCTGGCAAGAAATCCATTTTTGTCAAACGAACAATAATTATATATTGAAATAACATTTCCATGAGCATAAGCACTCAGATATGGGTAATGCAAAAGATATTCCGTAAGTTCATCAGCATCTTCTGCCATTCGCTTAATGCTCTTTTTAGAGCAAGTACAGTTAATGTTTGATACTTCAACTACAAATGGCTTTATCATATTATTGGTGATTTTTATAATATTGCCCTCGGCTGTCGATTCTATGTTTTATAAAACCCAACCTCTCATTATAGCCATAAAGTTTCTTCTTAATTATAGCATAAATTTCCTAAAAGTACAGTAGTATCGTGCATGATATTTTCATTTTCATTTCTTTCCCTACCCTTATCTGACAGCTCTCGCCAATAACCAAAATTTCTGACCGCTTATTCTCAATTCTATTAAAGATAGAAATTATTCAATATTTTTTGTTCCTCCATTAAGCATCCAGTTTTCCTTCGCTTCAAAAAAAGCGTCTATGCATGAATCAAAAGGAAGGACAGTTTCTATTTACGCAACCAACTCACGCAATTTTTTTTCAGATCCATCCAGCCCCCCGCAGAATATTTCCCCAATTCCTCCATGATGCTGATGTATTGCCCTGTTTCCCTCAATGGAGGCTCGTTATAAAGCCTCTTCCTTGTCTACCAGTATAACACTCTCAATTCTTTTTCCTCACCTCAAGAGCATAAAAGCAAAAGTTCCAGTCTGGAAACTTCTGAGTTCGTAAACTCATTGCAATCAACGCTTTAAACTTCTATATCACGCTATGTATGGCATTCCTGAACCTGATGACAGGGAAGTCAGATGACAATGCGTTGAAGATGGCAATCATACATGCGGTGTATCCCATCAAGGATAAGGTGCTGTTCTGCTATTATCAGTTGACGAAAGGCATCCGTGACATATCGGTATACTGTCAACTCTTCCTTAAGCTGATTGCTTAAGCCGATAGGTGGATATATTTACTAAAGCCCAGTTAATGCGGAGCTTGCTAAAGTTTCCCTGCTCTCGGATCCTGACCTGTCAGCGTAGAGTAAATCAGAGGGTGCGACTTAAAAAGTATATATCAAGTGCATTAAGAAATCAATGTACCCTTACTGGAAATTTGCGCATTGGTTTTCCGAAAAGACGCACTACTTAATATTCAATAAACTTTTTTCTTTCGCATTTCAATAAACTGACGCACTTCAATAATATCCTTTTGCATCTCATTAATTACAGATAGTCGTGTTGTTAAATCATCTATTATTTTCAGATAACTTTCCTCACGTAAAGTTTGAATCTTTTCCTGTTTTTCATTTACTTTCATATTATAAAAAATCAAAAAAACTGAAAGCCCCGCCCAAATTCCACTTTTTAACGCTTCATTAACTAATTCTACCATTTTCTAATCCTCCATATAATTTAACTAGACTCTTTTTCTTAGTTTCTCATTTCTTTTTTTCTTTATTTTACCACGCAGACTTAGTCATCTTTTATATATTGAATTTTTGTAGCACCACTCTTTTAGGAATAGATATGCCTCCTTTTTGCTGTTTATATATAATAAGGGAAAGATTTCATTAATGTAAATAACTAATAAGTGAAAACTTAAAAAGGCACTTAGTCATTTAGCTTCTATCCAACTCAATTATCATGCTTTACTAGTCCCATTTCCTTTTAACACTATAATTTCTTACATTTGTCTTTACTTCAAGTATAATAAATTTTTCTATTAAACTTTTAAAAATTAGTTTACATCTGGTATCAAAAAAGCTTCTTATTAGGTATAAGCGCTTATAAAAATCAGAAAAGAGGTAAATTTGATGAAGAACATACAACAAAGACTTAGAGATCTTGGATACGTAGGAGCAGATGGGAAACTTATTACAGTCGATGGTGTTGCTGGACCCAATACTACATATGCCATTAAAGAATTTCAGAAACGAGCCAATTTAGTAGTAGACGGCGACCCAGGAACCAATACACAAAAAGCCCTTTTTGCATCAAATGCTCCCAGATACACAGCCTATACTATTCTGCAGATTCAGCAGAAACTACGTGCTTTGGGGTACGTCGGGGCTGATGGTAAGTTGGTGGCGGCTGATGGCTATGCCGGACCCAATACCACTCATGCCATTAGATTATTCCAAAAAAACGCAGGCATAACACAAGATGGTAACGCAGGACCACAAACTACTAGTATCTTATTTGGGAAAAAACCGCCTAAATACGTAGCATCTTATTCAATACTACAAATTCAGCAGAAACTACGTGCTTTGGGGTACATCGGGGCTGATGGTAAGTTGGTGGCGGCTGATGGCTATGACGGACCCAATACCACTCATGCCATTAGATTATTCCAAAAAAACGCAGGCATAACACAAGATGGTAACGCAGGACCACAAACTACTAGTATCTTATTTGGGAAAAAACCGCCTAAATATACTACATCTATACCACCAACCATTTCAAATGGCAGGGTAACAGATGCTCAATTAAGACAGTTGGGCTGGACAAAAATAACTAATGCAATGATAAAAGACCTAAATCGCTGCCTAGAAAAATACCAGATCACAACCAAATCAAGAATTTGTCATTTTATAAGCCAGTGTAGCCATGAGTCAGCAGCTGGTTTATACACAAAAGAACTCGCTTCCGGTGATGCTTATGAAGGACGAAAAGATTTAGGAAATATATATCCAGGAGACGGTCGAAAATTTAAAGGTGGCGGATATATACAGTTAACCGGTCGGAGTAATTATCAGGCTTTTGCTGATGAAATGGGAAACCAGAAAATTGTTAGCGTGGGTGTTGATTATGTTGCACAACATTATGCTTGGACAAGTGCTGGAAGCTGGTGGAACAGAAATAAAATGAATAATTTAGTTGACAGCGGAGCAAGTGTAGAAACAGTAACTTATCGTGTAAATGGTGGCCAAAATGGTCTAGCAGATAGGAAAAAATATTATAATATGTGTGTAAATATCTTCTAAAAGGAAGGCTCAAGGCTATAGCCTTGAGCCTTCCTTTTAGCGTGTTCTCAGTAAATCACACTCTAATTGGCAAAATCTCCCAATCTATTCTGCAACGAGAAGGATGCAGCCAAAGAAAAAGCTCTCCATCCTATGATGGAATCCGAATTATCCACATATAATCATCATCCTGGGTAGTGTTCTTCGTGTCAACATTCTATGTCTAGACCTTTATACAGTCAAATCATCTACTATGATTATTTGTTTAAAAGTCTCCATTTTTTCCAAAATACTATAAAATACAGGAATACAAAAATAGTGGCTTTGGAGACTATTACCATATTTTCAACTACTCTTCGCTATGTTATGTTTGTATAGCTTATAAAATATCCAGTGCAAATTTTACTTTACTGTAATATTTTCTTAATCAGTTATTATTTAAAAATTAATTTGTTGTATTTAAAAATTAATTTGTTGTATTTAAAAATCTTTGATATAATTCATACTACCAAAATATAAATATGAAAGAGGAAGAAAATATGAAAAACTTTAAAACTGCTTCAATCTCCACTATTTTTACTATTACATTTCTTTTCTTGGCTGCATGTAGCAGCAAAAATGATGTAAAACTTGAAGAAACAACATCCAGCCCTGCTTCATTACAGGAAACATCTATATTTCCTGAGAAAAATTTGGAAACAGAAAATAATTCTTTAAAAAAGGGTGATGCGAGTGACAATAACTCAATTGACGACTCCACAAATATAAATGATAACAACATCCCTCCAGCAAGTTCTGACGAAACGTTTGGAGAACCAAAAGCATCAGAGTATGAAATCAATTATGATGGAACGTATTTCGGAACGCTACAGAATGGATTAGTATTTTCACTTACAATAAGTCAATATAGCTCTTCTGGATTTGATTTTGATTTTCAAAAGGATCAAAAGGGAAGCATTGCCGGACATGCAGAATTTGCAGATGATGGCTATGCTTATTTCAGTGACGAAAATGGAAAAGGAATTATTTTTCAGCTTGATAACTCATCAGTTATTGTTGATGGAGGGGTTCTTTATGGCTCTTTAGCTGCCACTTACACCCAACAATAACGGAGAGGTAATTAATGAAGTTTATATTACAATGTATGATGAAAGATAAGTATCTGTTGAAATACAAAGTAGAATAATGCGAGAATTGATCTCAGTACTACAGAAATTGAAGAGGTAACACATGGTATAAAAGCAGGTTATTTATTAGATAGGGATGTGCCTATCTTGAACACATCAGACGCCAGATTTGGTTCCATCCACCTCAAATCGATTGCCTTTTTACAGGTAATCTAGGACTATTCCACCCAGCGTTTCCCTTATATATACACCCCTACCAGTGCAAGTTGCGGTACCAGTAGCTATCCATGATGACCCACTGGTACCATCGTAATTCACTTAATCCTCATGCATATATCCAATGCCAATGCTGGTAGCGTTTACATTGCTGCCAGCGCAGGTCGCGGTTCCAGTAGGAGTCCATGAATCGCTTGGATATGAAGTATCTTATCCAGAATTCTCTGAGATCTCTTCCAAAAGTGTCCGAGATAATGTTGTCCAACTGGATGTTGGAAACCGTGAGACAGTTTTGGGTTCTGTTCTTTTCGCTGGACATAACGCAGGTCAGTTTGAGACGGTCACGCAACTGCTAGATATCAGCAGAGGGCATAAAGCTATCGGCAGCAAAATCATGCTTAAACAGGTCAGCAATCCATTTGACATCTTTCTTGTCAGTTTTCTTACTACGAATAGATTTCACATATTTGGGATGTGCAAGGACGATCGTATTCTAAAACATTATAAACGTAAACGGGGATCTAATAATTTGTTGAAAATAATTTCTGTTAATTAATGATATTTGTTTCAAAAAATCAGAAAACAATTATAATGCTGTCAATAATATTATGAGGTGTATACCTACTTGTCTATATCTTAAAAAACCGATAACCCTCTTGATTTTAGACAATCCATTATTCCTTCTGAGTTTCTTGTATGTTTTTAATGACTTCTTTTTTAATCCTGTTAATGTATTGTCTTGACAAGGATAGCATCATAGCAATTTCTTTATCACTATACCCAAAGTATACTAAATATATAATTTTACGGATTCTTTCCGAGTAATTTTTTAAGGATATTTCAAGGTCGATTTTTGTTGTACAATCATTAATGTCATTATTCAATAAATCATTAGCGAGTTCTTCATCAAATAAAACTTCTTCAATATACTTTCTTTTGTTTTCCTGATAAATCTTACAAAATCCATGATATATGTATACCTTTATGTATGCAAGACATTCATTGTCGTTATCACACCTCTTTATTGAATGTATACATTGGATTAAGAGTATCGTTAGTTCTTGCTTTGCATCCTCAAATTCCATGTTGTAAAGCTTTGACGAATAATTGATTATCAATGGTTCAAATCTTATTAATAGTTCGGCAAGAGCATTAGTATTTTTATTCTTGGCTCTCATAATTAAATTTACTAAATCACACATTGTATTTTTCCCTTTTATACATAAAAAGGGAGAAATTACGTAATTTGGAAACTTAACTAACTAAAATTTTTGAAATCAAAACACTTGAAATTAGGACGTTACAAATATAGGACGTTACAGATAGTTTGTTTTCCACACAAGACACAATAAAATCGGTCAATATTAATGCTTTTGGCATTGGAGGAGAAACCGAATTGCCGCGACGGTATACCTTCTTTTTCTGAAACACATCTTCCTTCAGCATTTTTATCTATAATATAATCTTTCGGAAGACCTTGTCCTGCATATAGCTCAAGAAGCTTAAAGCATCCTGAGTCAATGTCGTTATAACACAAATTCCCATAAAGTAAAGCCGCATTTGTAAATGATTTTTTCATTTACTCAATTGTTTTCTCTTATCTAATAGATTCCACCCAATGTCTGGAAGCTCTAACTTCTCATGCTCAATTCCACTCAAGATAGAGAACTCTTTAGTCAATGACTTTTGCTCTCTCTTATAACCATCCAATTTCCCTTTCTCTTCCAAGAAAGCATCCCTGCATGAATCAAAAGGGAGGACAGTTTCTATTTGCTCAACTAGCTCCCGTAATTTTTCTTCCAGATCCCTCCGGCTCCCCTCAGGGTATTTTCCCAGCTCCTCCTTGATGCTGATGTACTGCCCTGTTTCCCTCAAAGGAGGGTCTTTATAAATTCTCTTCCTAGTATCCCTGCATAACGACCTCAATTCTTTTTTCCTCACCTCAAGGGCATTCTTCCGGATACTGAGGGTTTCCAAATCAGTAATGTCGTGTTCGATCATATAACAGAATTCCTCCGTCAGCTTATGGACACGCAGCACATCTTTCTTATATTTCCAAGCGTCTTTAAATCCAGGCTTACGAATGAAATATGTGAAATTCCACCTCCTGTAGAATCTTTTCTGGAAATCTGTCATTCGCCATTGGTGGCTGGATACTTTCAGCTTGACTTGTATCGATTGATAAATCACAGCCCTTTCACCGTAAGTCTTCATTGGTAGGGCAGGCTCAAATTCGCTTTGTTCAATACGCTTCGTGATATCTGCCTTCGTATAGCCATTCCCTAGCTGATGGGAGCGAATCGATCCTTCTTTCCCATAGGGCTTTAAAGAAAGATACTTCTTATCCCGCATCTCATAATGGTTATTTTTTAAAAACAGTAAGAAGTCATCATAACTTTTTGATGATTTGATAGCCTCATCGATATCATCTTTAATAATATCTGCCCACGTATACTTTTCCTGTCTAGCTGCACCCTCTGGCTGCCTGCCCTTCTCAGTCTTCCAATCCCGATAATTCTTATGCTTCCGCCCCTCGAATGCCTTTGGGTCATAACTCAGCGTCGGCAGGCTATATTTTTGGCATAAGGTATCCGTTATCGGCTGGATCCGCTTCTTCCAATCTCCCGCCGGCGAATGGAACTTATGACCGTCAGCTCTGGACACCGAATCAAATGTGATATGTGAATGCATATGTTCCCTGTCATTATGCACCGCAAAGACATGATAAAAATCTTCCCCTAGCAGCTGCGCACAGAACTCCTGCGTGATCGTATAAGCAAGCTCCTCGGACACCCCCGAGTCAGGCGGGAACGAAAGCATGTAATGGAAAGCCTGGCTTCCGGATTCTTTGTTCCAAGACTTTTTATTCCGGATCATGACCTTATATATATCCCCAGCGTCAAGACCGGCATTGCCGCCAATAAGGCTCCCGTTGTCCGTCTTCTCAGGATTGCATATGTAGAAAATATTATTTTTCAGGTGCTTCGCTTTGCTCCTGCCAGCTGTTTCCTTAATCCTTAATAATTTTGTTATCGCCAATCGTATTTCCACCTTTCATTATTCGTTTTGCATTCTCAAGATTTCCTCAATCATCAGATCATATTTATGGTTCAAGAGGTTCTGATTCTGATGGATCCGCTTGACGTCCTCACCGGATACGAATCGTTTAGAATTGCATGACTTTGCGACCTGGTTGATATTCGTTCCAATCTTCAAATTATCCCACTCCAATTTCCGCAGCAGCTGGATGACTTCCGGATCAAATAGTTTGGATGCGCTCTTCTCAAACACCATCATCCGAATGTATTCCGACTCGCTCACCCCATATGATTCGACCTGCCGCTTGATGAAATCCCCTTCCTTTTGTGTGCAGCGGAAACTTTTTTTGCAATCTTTTTTCTCTGTCATCTTAATATTCCTTCCTAGCCGGTAATATGTCATGGCAGCATTTCGCTGTCATTCGTGTAGCATTCTGCCACATTTTTTGTGGTTTTCTGCTGTCATTTTTGCAGTAAAAATGCTGCCGTGGAAATGACCATTTCTCTGAAATGGGCAAGATACGCATTTGTCGGACAAACGCACTTGTTAGGGGAAAATAAATTCCCCTAAGACCCCTTTTTAGTATTTAACACAATTTTGCCCCACAAAATGTGTCATTCTGCTGTATTGATGACAGCATTCTGCCACATGAAATGTGGTTAAATTCTGCATTGTAATTGTAGATAAAATAAGCATTATCGGTTCTTCTGTATTGCCCCATAAAACAAAAAACACCCTAAGGTGTCTGGCTTTAGTTTATCTTGAACATTTCTTCTTTTTGGGCTTCCAGAATCCTTTTCCTGCCCTATCCCCATTTGCATCTTTCTTTTTTTCTTGGACAACATTCTTCTCCGTGGGGCTCACTAAACTACCATCATAGTTTTTACATGATTTTTCATGCTCATCCAATTCTTCTATTTTCTTCTCATTTTTATTGGGCTTCCCTATTTGAAAATCTTGCTTTAGCAGATTGTCGAACTTTTTAAAGCACTCCCCTTTATGATAGCGTGGCTTTTTTGGCACAACAACAGACCTGATTTTTAGTTCCCTCATATATTTGAGAACCGTCATCTTACTCAGGTTAATACTCCTTCGCTTTAAAAAAATTTTAATCATACGATGTCCAGGGTTGCCATCATATTCGTGATAAAGCTTTGTAACACCTTCACTTTCTTGTTTGTATTATATCATTTTATTCAGTGTTGGTGTTACAATTTTATTATAGCATCTCAGTTGCATAATTTGAATGATGTTTTTTGTCAATTTCTTGCCATTCTTGCTGTAATCCAAACGGTTCCCCGCCCATAATCCTTTGGTATGATTGATCCCATTCAGGATCTTAATGCCCAGACCCGACGGTTCCCATGAAATTAAATTAGTTGTGTAATCATCTAAAACGGCATCCGTCTCTCGGATGCCGCCTGGCACGTATTCCTTTTTATCCACGCCACATGGCGGGAAGATGCAGTGTTCCTGATCAACCTCTGGCAAATACTCATTCAGCCATTCTATCTTCTCTTGCATGGCATATCGGCTGTCAGATAGCACTGCCGATAAGATGAAAACTTCAACCTCCTGATGGTTTTCAATAATCTCCTTAACAGCCTCAACAACATTGGACATTGGTTCCAGATTCCGATAGTAGCCTTTTTCATATAGCAGTTCCAAACTGTCTATATTCCGGAAAAAGGCCAACGTTCCATCCATGTCAACAAACAACCGCTGCTTTTCCATTAATTATCCCCTTTCATTATGTGTATCTTTACAATATAGGTTGATTATCTTCCAAAACACCTTCAACTTCATCCCATACCTCCTTTGGTGCCGGCACATCATATTTTCCATATAATTGCGTGCATACTCATAACAATGGTTCCAAATATAAATGTTTTTGTATTGGCTATTGGTCCTCACGTATAACGCTTTGTCTGTAATATTAATATTGATGCTATCCCCTGCATCACGGACCGTCATGTTCCCTTTAATTTTGCATCTTGCTAACGCATTTTCAAGAATCTCAATATCATCTCTGTATTCAGAGCGGTAAGCTTGGATTTTTAGGGGTTTATATGACGTGTCTGCTGTTAGTTCATCCACGAACAGCACAAGCCGCTGATCCTCTCGTGCATGGCATTTGAATCCTTCCAAAATTACACTTAAAATATTTCTTTTATCGCACAATTCTCGATCTCACCTCCTAAATTACTGATTGGTGCATCACCTCTCCTTTACTTAGTGCTAGGATTCTGTCCCTTCCCTTAGCTACCTTGCTTTCCCCTTTCTGTTTGGTCCGATATTTTTTTGCTTCATTTCTTTCTTACTAAGAGATCCCTTTACCTGCTTTATAGTCCTATCGCTCTTTTTGTATTCATAGACGCAGTCAGACAGCCTTTCCTCTGGCAATACGACCACTGAATTGGCTTCTCTCACAATCTCCCCCAATTCTTTTTCTGGCTCTTTTTCTGAACTGTGGATGCCTTTAGGTATGACTATAATTTCATGGATGCTGCTTGGAAGGATATAATAATCGGAGCAAACGGCTTGATGAACGCGATCCAACACTCCAGGGTATAAGATCACGGATGCCCCATTAAGCATATTTTCATTTGTTAATACATACATCTGTTCTAACCGAGGTTTATCAATGCCCTGCAGTAAATTCTCGCCTGCGCCGTCTTCTTTCATTAACTCCAGGATCACATCTGCCATTGACCGCAATGTTGCAGGGTACATGCGGCTTGCGTTCTTGATAGCTAAGTCATTTAGCTCCTCGATGGATATACCCCATTTTCGCATAATCTCATTCGTGATTTTGATAGTGCCGACGCCGTCATTATAGTTGATCACGGTCAGTTGATAGGTCACCGCTAAATCCTCCACCGGTCTATGGGGCACCCCCTTTAAAAATTCCGCATTATCCTTTTGGTTGATCAACCGGCAGGTGATATAGTCCTTTGCCTTGTCAAAATCGAAGGATATCAGGTCAGTCTGTCTTAAATTGCTCTCTCGCGAAGCCGCTTCCAGATATCCCGCCGCAACCATTTCAAGCTGCTCCGATAAAGCGCCTCCTTTTAAGTACCCCTCATAGTATTCTTCAAGGTAAATGATCGGGCATATGCTCTCATCTTCCTTGCGGATTGTAAGACCCGTTTTAGCGACTGCGTTATTTTTTGTTACAGGCGCCAACGTGATGTCTGCCCTATTATAATCCGGCGGCAGATAACCCCTTACCTCTCTTTTTACTGCGGAGCCAAACTCCTGTAATGTCATCATGGTTTCTCCCTCCTGTTTTCCTTCTGCCCTATTAGTAGTAAATACTTCTGCAATTGCAGCAGCTTTCTTTTTCTATCCGTCTTTTTTAAAATTTCATAATTCATTCTTTTCTTAGTCCTCCTGACTCTCTTCCTTTTATATTTTTGTGAAGCTCCCATATAAACTAAACAAGCTGTTTCAGGCATTCACCTACGCTTCCCTCGCTGCAAAGCCGGTTTTCCTCCATCAATGCATAGATCTGATCAAGCAAGTTTGGTATGCCTACAATCTTCCATTCCACCGTGGGTTCAAAATCCATACGTGCCAAGACATGGCGGATGGTTTTCTTCACCTCTATCTCATACGATGAGGCATATATATTGTCCTTGGAATGGCGGATCTTCTCCACCCTGAAACGCTCATACTCATATTCGATCCTATCCTTTACGCTGCTAAACATCTCTCAACCACCTTTCTGCCTCCCTTTCACTTCCCAATGACGTATGTATACGAATTATTTGATTTTTTATATGCGCCGGTAATGACCTCGTTACGCCCTTCAAGGTGGACCGTGAAGACAGCCTCCTCTCCTTTAATTTCATAATCGTAAGCGATATTTGTCGTCGTCACGTCACTTAAGTTATGATGGTACAAAAACTGGCAAAGAGTCGTGCGCAGGTCAGCTGTATCATTAAAGAAGCTTAGCAGCTTGTTCGGTATGTCATTAATGGATAATGCCGCCTCATTATAAGCTGGCTCATTGGCTTCCGTTTGGCTCAATGCCGTGGTTGCTGTTTCGCTTTCCCCACTATCTGCATTCTCCCCGGCTCCGGCGCTTTCGCTGTCTTTCGCTCCATCCAATATGAACAGATATCTGCCAACCTCATAAAAATAGATAATGGTCACCCTGTTGCCGGGCTCCCTGTTGACATTGGCTGTCATCGCCACTGCATTTGATATTCCGATCGGCACATCACAAATTAGGAAAACGGTTTCCCCTTTGATCCCATTATCATGTAGGAAGCTCCCGATATTGTCGACAAAATCTGCCTCTTCATAATTCATAAGCGCATTCAGCAAACCTTCCGTCAATCCCTCCACAGATATATCGTAGGATTCCGGATAACTTGCCGATGCATTCTTTTTATAAGTGAAATAGTCCAGCCAAAAAGCCTCTCCATCATCACCTTCCTTTTCTTCTTGCAGTGCCTTATTTGTGCCGTTTTCCATTTCCCGTATCTTTGCCTTGGCCTCTTCCAGCTCCATTTGTTTTTCCTGGAACGCCTCCTCTATTTCCTGATGGTAATCCGCAAATGACTGCGCCGTGACGGCGATCATGATGATTACGATTACGACAAAGAAAAGGCAAAAAACCAGTTTCCATTTCTTTCTCACTTTCTTTTTATTTTTGGCAACCTTTAAATCAAACATATGGATTCTCTTCTCCTTATTATTTTTTAATATTTATCCGCTAAATGAATAGCTTCTGCTGTCTTTTTGATAAGTGCCATGGATGTCCACGCCGTTATCAAGGCGGATCGTGAATGTGGCCCGCCTATTGTCCGTATCGATCTCAAGGCTGCTGAATGTTCCCTCCTTGACATCCGTATAGCCACGGCTGAAAATATAGTCGTGCACGGCTTGGAAGAACGCATCGCCATCCCCAGTGTACTTGATGAAAACCGTGGATACATTGCTCAGGTTGAATGTGGATTGTATCGTGCTTTGCTCGGGCGTATGGTTGGCAGCGTTATTGCTTGCGTTGCCGGTGCCTATCGTATCCTGGTTGTTGATGGCTTGGCTGACAGTGGCTGCAGCTGTTTCAGACGCCGGTGCTGGTAAGACCTCCGTGGCAGCCTCTTCCTTTTTGGCCTCCACGATATAAAAACCATATTGCTTTGCCTCAAGCGTATAGCAGGACAGTACTTTCCTGTCGCTGTCGCCATTGATGATAATATAATGGCTGACCACGTTGAAGCTGGGATCCTCACTCGCCTCGTCAATGAAGGTGACCGTGGCGGCGTCATGCAGCTGGGATCCCTCATCGGATATTGCGAAATAGTCGCCCAAGGCATTCAAGAACAGTGCCTCATTGAAGTCACCCCTGTACGATTCCAGTATGGCATCCGTCAGCCCCTCTAAGGTCAGGTCATATCTCAAGTCTGGAGCTGCTTCCGTCTCTGCCTCTGTTTCCGGTAATGTCTCCAGCATCCACTCGTCTTGGTTGACAGCCAGTCCGCCCTCCAGCTGGGATGTGGCCTGTTTGGCATTGCTCTCCTCCTGCGCCTTATTTTTCTCCTCATCTTTCCTTGAGGTATAAAGGGATAAGGCGACGGTTGACGCTATGACGGTCAAGGCGATGGCCCCAAGTATAATGTATTTCTTCTTACTTGACCCGTACATCACTCAGCCTCCTCCTCATAATAAGTGTCCGTCAGGTTGAACGAATAAAACTTCTCCCTAGCATTATACGTCGAGATGAGCGATATGGCGTCGCCCTCCCTGCCCTCAAGCTTGAGCAGATAAGCGCAAGTGTCCGTCTCATGGCTCCCCTTATAATAGGATTGGACAAAGGTGATCTTCTCAACTTCTATTTTTCCATAGTATTGATAAAGATGCTCTCCTAAGGCTTTTATAAAATAGACCTCCCCTTCCGGCAGGAAGTCTGACTGCGCCTCGACGGTCACCCCCTCAAGCGTTGGGTTAAAGCTTTCCAGATATTCCTCCGGCACCGGCGCATCGGTGGGATCCGTTTCGGCCGCCTCCGCCTTCGTGTCAGCCTCCAAAGAAGGCATCGGCTCCCTTTCCTCTTCTTTTTTTGTTTCTGCGGCTGTTTCACTGATCTCATGGCTGGCAGCGGTCTCTGAGTTTTCAGGATTCGTTTCAGAATACCTGCCCTTTTGCCGTAGCTCCAGAAAAAATGACAGCAGGCATGAAATGATAATAACGCCTGCTATCGCACCGATATACATAATCATTTTTTTCTTTTCCAATTTTAAGTGCCCTCCTCTCATTTAAAATAGCCCATCGAATTGACATGCTCACCATTGACCTTTACGGAGAAATGGCAATGGTTCCCGGCTGAGGCGCCAGTTGAGCCACCCTTGGCTATCACCTGCCCTTGCGCCACCAAGCTCCCAGCATTGACAAGCAGGCTCGAATTATGCATATAGATCGTGAGGATGCCACTGCCATGGTCGATCATGACATAATTTCCCATGCTGGAATCATATGCTGCCGCCGTCACCATGCCCGCCTGGCTTGCATAGATCTCTGTTCCATAGGGTATCGGGATGTCTATCCCGTTATGCATCTTATAGACGCCATCGATCGGATGCCACCGCATTCCGAATGGAGAGGACACCGTCGTATAACTCGCCGGTACCGGCCATAGGAAGGATCCGCTTGCAGCGACCACATAAGATGCCGCGATGCCCATCACCTCCTGCACGTACCAGTCCGCATGGTTATATGCATAGATCGCATTATAATAGTTGCCATTGCTCGCACCATTCGCTGACAGATATTTAGCCGCAGCATGGATGGCGTCAGAAGCATTCCATGGATCCGCAATGCCATCCCCATCCGCATCAACGCCATATCCCCCGTATCTGGCGATCATCTCCAGGCTTTTCAGTATGGCATCCGGTACGGATGATGAGGGGTACAACCAGCCGACCCATGTCTGCGGCATGAACTGCATATGCCCCATGGCGCCGGCGGAAGAGACCCCCAGGCTCCTCCCAAAGTCTGTCTCGACCTTGTGGATTGCCGCCAGCAGATTCCAAGGAACACTGTACCGCTCCGCTGCGGCATAATAGATGTCTAAGTATTCTGGCGGGATTTCGGTTAGCCCGAGCTCGGATATCTCGCCGGTGCCTAAAAAGCCATAGGATGCCACTGCGCCGCTGCCTGATTCTGCGCTCCCGCCGCTGATCCCCCCGATGAAGCTGACAAGCAGCAAGATAACCAATAACGGGGGGCATAGCGGCAGTGCCGCCTTTAATATGGTCCCCCCAGCCTTGACCGCCACGGTTATCAGATGCCTGCCTATCCGCCCGCCCCATATGCTTAGCTTCGCCCTGACAGGTAGGAACACGGTCTTGGCTGACTGTGAGGCATATGCGTCTTCTGCTTCCCCTTGGGTGATCCGCTCATTCTTTAGCTGCTCCTGTATCTGGCTGCTCCTGCGCATGTCCTGGTCGATCAGGCTTCCTAGGCTTGCTGCCTTCGCTTTCTGTTTCTTCTTTTTTTCCTTTTTGACAGTCTTCTTGTACTTGCTTTCAAGCCTCCTTGCTTTGCGGATTCCCTTGCTGGCATTGTCGGTATAAAAAACCACCTTATCAAGGTCACCCTTTTTCAGGGATTTCCGCATCTGCCTGGAGGTCCCGCCTCTAGGCACCAGCACCTCCCACCGCTCCTTATTTTTCTTGCTTTCCAGCAGATAGTGGAGCGCCTTTGCCTCCTCAAGCCCCTGCGTCGAGCGCTCTGACAAGCGCTCTGTTTTCGCCAATAACCGTTCTTGCTTTTTCTTGGAGTATGAATTCCACTGCTTCATCTGCTCCTTGGACAGATATCTCAATTGGGCTTTTTTGCCACGGTTCCTTAGCGTATGTAAACCTCTGCTCGCACCGGTATAGGCCAGCTTTGCGGCCTTTGGCACGCCGCCCCCAGCAGCCCCAGCGCCAGCTGAGAGATATTTGATCCTCCCAATAGAGGCTTTGCGCAGGTTGATCTCATCCTTCTGTATCTCCCTGTCCTGATTCACTGTCCTTAGCTCCAAATTTAAGCTCATCCCCTTTCCAATTGTTATTGGTCTCCATCTCTATCAAATCCGGATGGAGCTTTGGCAATAGTTCGAATTCCTCCTGCATGCCTGTCTGCCCAGCTTGCCCTGGCAGCCTAGCCACCGCCTTGGTGATCTCTTTCTTCTTCATCTTTTTCTTCTTTTCCTGGATTTCATGGAAGTTTGTGTTAAACAGGTCATACAGCGGGTTATCATTTGGTACTCGGTTATTCTTGGGGATTTTCTGCTGCCCGAATTTCATCAGACCGATCCCTGACTGGCTATTGCCCTCCTTGAGGCTTGCCCCAGTCTGGGCGCTGACGAATTCCAGCTCCTTCGCATTCAGATCCAGGATCTCTTCCAAAGCCAGCTTCTCATTCTTCGAGAGTGGCAATAAGTTGATATACTCCGAATTGGAGAGCATCGTCTCCACCCGCTTCGTGACCAACAGGTCTGCGATATTCTGCGTGATCCCCGTGCAGATGCCTCCTAGGTATCTGACTTCCTTCCATATCTTCTCCAGATATTCTGCGGACAGCTCCTTTGATGACAGGTTATGGAACTCATCAATGTAGAGCCATGTGGCGATTCCCCTTGCGGCGTTGCTCGCAATGCGTGAGCGTATGCTTTCCAGCATGATTAGCATCCCCACCGGCCACAGCTGTTTCCCCAAGTCACGCATCCCATAGACGGTGAATTTATTCTTTGTGTTCACATTCGTCTGGAACGAGAAGATATTCAGGGATCCCTCCACGAAGAGCTCCAGTGCCAGCTTGAGGTCTTTCGCCTCTGCTTCCGGCTGTTCAGAAATAGCTTTATACAGGTCTTTCATTGTCGGGGAGTCCTTTGCCTTCGTTTTAAAATGCTTGTCATAGACAATCCTCATGCACCGGTCGCAGATGGATCTCTGTGTTGCCGAAATGTCGCAATTAAGGATCTGCTCACAGATGCCCAATATCAAATCTGATTTCTCCCTAATGAAGGTGCTTTCGCCTCCTGTTTCAGTGAATGTGGAGGTGTCCATCGGGTTGATATGGTTTTTTGAAGCGGAACTGATATTGATGAACTGGCCGCCCAAAAGCTTTGCTGGTACCTCATATTCATTTTTGGGGTCGATGACGATGATATCATCATTTGTGTTCAGCTTCACCTGCGCCATCTCCTGCTTAGATTCCATCGATTTCCCGGCACCGGTGGTTCCTAGGACGAATCCATTGCCATTGATCAATTTCTTCCGGTTCCCGAAGATGCCGTTCCCGCTTATCCTGTTGATCCCATAGAACTGCCCATCGGCGTGGTGCAGCTCTTGGACATTGAATGGCATGAAGGCCGCAAGGCTCTGGGTGAACAGCGTCCGCATGGTATCCACATACCTGCAGGCGACCGGCAGCGAGGTCTTGAATGCGTCAAGCTGGTTCCAGATGTGGGTCTCGAACCCCAGGCTGTCGCCATCACCGATCGTTTTGATCGTAATCGTCCGGCTGTCCAATTCCTTCATGGTGCCCGCCATGATGACCACATACAGGCCCATGTAAAACATGTTCTCATCGTTTGACCTGACAACATCCATATACTCCTCAATCTCTTCCTTCTCGCGCCGCTTCTCGTAAGAGATGTCCGATGAGTAGGCCCTCGCCTCGTTATGCTTGTCCTGTTGCTTCGCGATGGCGCGCCCGTTGCTCATATACATGTCTGTCAGCTTTTTTTGTATGATGGGTTTGGGGATGGGCGCGGCGTCGATGGTCGTGATCGTCGGGAAGGACACATTCGTGAGCTTTGTAATGAAATTGTCACTTAAGCTGTTTGGGAATGATTTGGCAAACAAGACCCTGACGAGCATGTCCTCAAGCTCCATGTGGTCCTTTTTCTCATCGATGGCTAAGCTGCATATGTCATTCCTGAAATCCCTCCCCATTTTTTTCGACAGCTCAAAATTGAACGAGAAGTCTATTTCCTTGCCAAGGCGGTAGATATTATGCAGCAGCCGCAGGCGTTCCGTGGCATTCAGCGGTATGAGGCCGCTTTCCAGCCGGTCGAAGTTGGTCATCAGGTTAGCCTCCAGCGTCCGGAAGAAATCTAATGCATCCCCGTAAGATTGGCGTTCGCAGGACACAACGAAAACCTTGACCTGCTCTATGCCTGAACGTCCCTTCTCAATCCGTTTTCGGATATGCTCATTTAAGATATTGACGATCTCCTTATAATCCCCCTCCTCGTTCCTGATGAATAATGAACGCTGCATCTCATCCGTATCCCGGTTCCCATTAATGATCAATGTTTTGAACGGGATGCTCAGCGTGTTCAGGAACCTGCAGTACATCCGCAGGAAATCCTCCTTCTGCTCTTCATCCCTTGTCGCATAATTGGTGTCTAAAAGGATATAGGCCCTGTCAAAAACCTCATTCATGCCCCTGTTCTTGCCCTTTTTATTGTCTGTGACCTGAAAGACGCCATTCTCCGCTATTCTGGCGACAGGTACCGCATCCTGGGCATTCCTCTCTATTTTGTAGATGGGGGGTGTCAATTTTTTGCAGCTCTTGAGGCTGCTTTCCGTGAATATCATGCCTCCCTCCTCCTTTTCTTCCTATTCCTTATCCGCCGCCCCTTCGGTAGTTTCCTTTTTTTCCTCAAGACTGCTTTATCCAAATGCGCCGTCTCCTTCAATTCCTTCTCCAGCTGGGAGGCGGTTTCATATCCATGAGCCATCTCACCAGAGATGTAGCCTAGCGGCTTGCTGCGCAATATCCTCCTGCGCCTTTTCAGTATTTCAGTTGCCGTCATATTGTTGAAGTGTAAGAACCCCATGGCTGCAATAGGCAGGCAGAACGGCAGGCATAAATAAACACTTACCATGACAGGCAGGCGCAAGACAAAAAAGCAGATGAGGTATGCCCCTGCACCGGCTATGACTGTAAGGAGCGCATAAAATGTCTCCCTTTTCGTGAGACCCTTGAAAAAGTCATCCTTGTATTCATCGAAATCCCTGTTGATCTGAATCTGCATATTAACTCGCTCCTTCACTTTTATATTCTATTCTCATAATCCCATGCATCTCCTGACCGTCTCCTCTGCGCCTTTGACGCAGGCCGCTGCTGTGAGCATCGGCAGGCAGATCTCACATATGCGCAGTATCGCGCCAACCAGCCCATCCTCGCTTGCAAAGAAGCTGGTCCCTGACGAGAACATCTTGAATGCAATTACTAGGGCTAGGGCGATGACGACAACCTCAAGGCAATAGGTGAAAAATGTCTTGATCCAGGCAATACCTGTCTGCGACAGCCCACCTCCGCCGGCAAACCCCGCCAATGCGACAGGCGCAAATGGTATGCAGAGGAATATCTTAAAAAACCTCCGCATGATCGTGATGACGATGCCGATGCCGCTGCCAACGATGATGAAGCCGCCGATGATTCCCCCCAAAAAACAGATGAGCCCTGAAGCTATCCACTCAGCACCGCCGCTCAGCCCTTCTCTGACGCTCGTAAAGAGGTTACCCGCATCATAGGAGGTTGTTCAGTGTTCCGCTGATATCGCCGGCCACGACCGATGAGAGATAGAGGAACTCCCTGATCAGGCCCAGACCGCTGGTGAGCAGCCCCGCAGTGATGGACAGCCGCAGGAAGAAGCGGAACATGTTCTCTAATGTGAAGCTGTTTTTGATGTCAATGCTCTCACGGCACCAGCCGATTACAAAATATAAACTCATTAAGGATGCTCCGATGCCGAGGAATGACTGATATACCGTCGTCACGATTCCCCATGCATCAGGGGCATAACTTATCGGGCTGACAGAGATAATGCTGGTCACGATATTGGCACTGGCTTTCCAGACACCGATTCCGATCTCCATAAACCATTGCCCGCTGTCAATTAATCCATTCCCAAAAGCTTCCAAAACGCCATCATACCAGGCCATTTAAAGCACCACCTTCCTTATTATTCTTTGGGCTCATACTAACAGCGCAACTATCTGGGAGCCTAACGCCATGATGATGCCGGCGATCACTTTTTTGAGTGCCATCGTCTGCTGGGCGGAATCGTGTTGCTGGTATGCGCTGGCGAAGTCAAATATCCCCCAAAGGAGCACGATCGCCCCCGCAGCGGTTATGATGGCTGCCACAAGGGTTTTGATGACATCTATTCTGGCTGTTACTAATTCGGCGGCACTCACGGGATAGGCTGGAAGGAAGGCTATAAGCAGGCTTACCGCCAATGCCGGTATGGCTTTCCTTTTTACGCCAGCCATTCTATTGAAACACTTCTTTATTTTCCTTATCATTTCTTTTTTCCTTTCTTATGGAAAGGGAAATGTGCCATAAATGGCACATTTCCCCCAGACTGTAGACAACTAGCCTCCATCGGAGGCAGTTGTCTATTTTTCTTTCTTTCGCCCTTTTAAGATGATATAATTGTATTATCGGAAAGGTGGGTGTTTAGTTATGATGGGGAAAAAGGAT
>Ga0153948_1000212_pt1 | contig 31389 bp, 26 predicted proteins | sample TSNJ032MetaG_FD_104696 | JGI IMG/M metagenome (GOLD analysis project Ga0153948, IMG submission 104696) | Attine ant fungus gardens microbial communities from New Jersey, USA - TSNJ032 MetaG | ecosystem: Host-associated > Fungi > Mycelium > Unclassified | place: USA: New Jersey, Wharton State... | reverse complement strand
CTGCCTGTACCACAAGGAAAACACCGTCCCGTACGATCTGCCGGCAAACAAGACCCGCAGCACGTTCAAGACCCTGAGCTCGATGGGCGGCGGCGGTTACAACGAACTGCGCATCGAAGACAAAAAAGGTCAGGAGCAGATCTACCTGCATGCCCAGCGCGACTGGGACGAAAACATCGAGCATGACCAGAAGATCCGCGTCGGTAACGAACGCCACGACACCGTCGAGCAGAACAGCTACACCGAATTCAAGGCCGAAGAACACCACACCGTCTACGAAGACCGCAAAGTCGAAGCCCGCGCCAACGACCACCTGACCGTGGGCGTGAACCAGCACATCAAGATCGGCACCGGCCAGTTCATCGACGCCGGCCAGGAAATCCACCTGAGCAGCGGCATGAAAGTCGTGCTCGAAGCCGGCGCCGAGCTGACGCTGGTCGGCGGCGGCAGCTTCATCAAGATCGACGCCGGCGGCGTGACCATGAGCGGCCCGACGATCAACATCAACTCCGGCGGCAGCCCCGGCAGCGGCACCCCAACTGCGCCGCTGTTGCCGGGGCCGTTGAAGCAGGCGGATGCGGATACAGCGGGGCAGGTGTTGGTGCCTGCGCAGCGGCAGGCGTTGCTGCAGAAGAAGCCGATTTGTGCAGTATGCGAAGCCGCCAGACTGGCCGCGCAAAAGGAGGCACAGTAAATGATCGAGCTACCGCCGCTCCCGAATGATCTGCCATGGAAAATTCCAGCCTTTCTGCTGCTGGATGGCGTCAGTGTTCCCAACCTTGCGCAGCAATTGTTTCAGTGGGACAACCAGGCCTATAGCCTGTACCAGTCCACTCGCTGGCAGGATCTGGCAGATATTTCGCCCTATTTGATCGCTCTGAAGGGTGCCAGCGACCCGCTCTTGGCTTACTTCAAAGAGCATGCATCTGAGGAATGGGGTTACCTGCTTTTCAGCGACGCTGATGCTCATGATCTATGGAGACATTGGCGCAATCTACTCAGCGTGGAACACTCGAGCGGTATCGAAGTCATGCCACGCATTGCCGACCCCGCGGTGATGCACCAGCTATTTGGCCTGGCTGAAAAAAACAGCAGCGCGCGCTGGTTTGGCCCGATAAGCCATGTCTGCCTGCCGGACGGTGTTGAAATCAACTGGAAGCAACACACCCGCCCTGAACCCGCCTCTACCGAACCCGACACCTATCGCTTGACGGATCAGGAACTCACCGCGTTGGGTGAAGTCGAGTTTCGTAACTTCGTCTCAGGTCTGAATGAGCACCTTCATACTCACTTTGCGGACTTCATGGCGACGTTTGCACCAGAGGATCGACGCCCGTACGCTCAAGCGCTCGCAGATGACGCCTATCAAAAGGGCTTCACTTCCGAACAGGAAATCACGCTCTACGCGAATGTCTTTGGTTACCTCGCCGGTGAGCCAGTCACTGATCATCCCGATATCGTTCAGCTACTAATGGAATCAACGCCTGAAGTACCACTCAAACGCGTGGAGCGCGCTGCCGAACTGGCCGAATACCGTGCCGCCAATCGACAAGGAAGCCTATCGTGACTGCTCATCAAACACCAAAACCCAGTGCCAATACTGCAGCGATGGCCAAGCCGTCCAAGGACACTCGTGTACCGCTGGGCGTATGCCCGCTGATGAACAAGAAAGTGCAACTGCTGCCTCTGCGCTACGGTCTGGTTCAACACCTTGATCCGGCTTCCGAGCTGTCGATGCCGTACAAAACCAAAAGCCAGCCGCTGGGCATTCGCTTGCTGCGCGATGGCTATCTTTACATCGTCAATGGCACCACCGGTTACCTGCACGAATACCGCATCGAGAACGGCCAGATCACCAAACTGCTGTGGAACAGTCAGGAAGTGTCGGGCGACACCCGAACCAGTTCGGTCGGTGAGCCGCACCTGGTGTTCACGCGCCAACACACCTTGTACGCCAGCTACTCCGAGATTCAGTGGACGGCCTTCAAATGCTCGCAAGTGCTCATTTCCAGGGATGAGCGCAAGCGCTTGATGCAACAGCTCGAACTGGCAAGCGCCTGCCCGGAAAAGGGTGGAGAGCATTTGTTGAGCAAGCGGCAGGCGGAGAGTTGGCTGGCGGAGGTCAAGGAAGATCAGTCTAGATCCGATGCCAAACCAGACGGTTCAAATCCGATGGAAGGCGTGGCTTATCATTGGGAGGATCAGCCGCTCTTCAAGCAAACCACCATTGAGAGTCTGATCAGTAACGTACAAGGCCCTTATAAGGATGATTACCTGTTTCTGGTGCTGCGTGACGACATTGGCGTGATGCGTGATCTGGCCAGTGCGCAGTTGAAAGTGGCTGACTGGATTGAGCAATGGAGTGCCGATGACAGGTCTCAGGCTCAATACCTTACTGGTTCTTACATCCAGTCACTCTATGACGTCAACGGGCCACGGCTCGACGCTTTGAGCAAAACAGAACCTGATGTCAAGGCGTTGAAAGATGAAACCAACGAAGAACAACAGGCGAAAATATATGAGTATCTAAAGGTTCGCCGGGATACTTTTGACCCTGGGATCTACGGGGACGAGGCACATTGGCGGAAAATGGCAGAGACGGATCCTTATGCTCGAGCCTACATGGACATGACGGACTCTTTGGGCGACCCGCTCTACCGTAAACACCAAAGCACTTTGAACAAACTGAGTCTGCAAAGCTGGTACGCATTGCATGGCAAGGATCTGGGTCAACGCGGTGTCGATGATCTGGTTAACCGAGCAGAGATGGAGTCGTTTCTCGTCAAACAGCAAATGCTGCTGAGTCACTGGCACGGACGGCTGCAAAATATCCGTGACGATCGCCTGACGATGTTTACCAGTGGCTACTTTCACGGAGCCGCTTGGTACTACGATTTCAAACTTGATGCGCAAATCAAGCATCGTCTGGAAACCGAATTCGTCTGTGTTGCTGCCATGTGTGCAGATCCTGCCGCAGTCGCAAAACTTGCGGCCTATATGGAATCCAATCTACTGATTGCCGTACCTGGGCTAGACACCCTGACCCTGGCCGCACAAGTCGACGTAGCCAAAAAACTTGCCGACTTGAGCAGTTTCTCGATCAATGTGATCTCCACCAAGGAGAACCTGGCCAACGTCAACGTGCTGACCAACCAGTTCCACAGCCTGATGACCGAGCGCCTGCCCAACTACGCCAAATTGAGCACTCAGTTCAAGGGCATGCAAAGCATGCTGGACGAAGCCTACAACCCGGCTCGACAGATGAGAATTGCCGACCAACTGGGCAAGGCTCACGACGCCTTCGCGCGCGCGCAGACTATCGACCCCAACAGCTACATCCGCAAGATCGGCGCGCCGGCGCGATTGCAGTTGTTGCGCGAATTCTCCCGCCAGGGACTGACGTTGCGAGGGGCCACCGCTGCTGAAATTAACGCTTTCAACCTTGCTCGCGATCAGGCATTGAACCTACGCAGTCATTTAAAGGAAACCTACAAGCTGCGTAATCGCGAATTGGCCCTGCAATCCAGCGGCTCGGGCAACCCGAACAGACTAGTGGACTACAACCAACAAATTACCCAAATCAAAAACTCGCTACTGCCATTGGAAGTAAGGCTCAGCGACGCCTTGACGGTAGGCGCCGACGGTCCGGCGAAAATCGGTACGGTGATCGACGGACTGGACCCGCAGTTGCGTGCCGAGATGGGCAGGACGGCCCGAGACTTCCGCGCGACGGGGACTTTTAACAAGCCGCTCGTGGGAGCCATGAAGTCGAAGGGGGATGGGATTGCGTTTGCGTTGTTTGTGATTCAGGGGCAGAAGTTTATTGAGGCGATGAGTTCTATTGCAACAAAGACAACCACTACCGCATCTGAGAAATTTACGGTCTTTGAATCATTCATAGGGATGTCGTCTGCGGGTTTCGCGTCAGTCCAAGGATTATCCGTCACCATCTTCCAAGCGCATATCGAGCAGATGGAGAGTGCCGCAGGAAAATTGACCACCATGAGCCGTTTAGGCCGCTGGAGCGGTATCGCGGGATTGGGGGCGTTCGGATTTGGAATGGCGGCTGCAGCAATTGATCTTGGCAAACATTCTCTTCAGTGGGGTAAAGCTCTGGCACAAGGAGACTATAAGAGTTTGGGCGCAACAACGATACAAATCGCAGGTGATGGAATACTGGTTGGTACAAATACTTGGGCGGCCAAGCATACGGGGACCATCGCCACAAACATTATGAAGGCACCGACCGAGTTGCGAGCTCTTGCATGGGCAGAGGCCAGCCCTCGCCTTTTAGCCATCGCAGCTCGCGCCAACCTGATAGGCTTGATCGCTACAGCCCTGCAGCTGGTTGGAGAAGGTCTTTACAACTACTTCAATTTAGACGATCTGCAAAAATGGATGAAAAGTAGTGTATGGGGGAATGAGAGCAAGAATCGCAGCTTTCAGGATGAGTGGAATGAACTGGCAAAAGTGGTACAAAAACCAACATGCGAAATGATCCGCAAAGACAAAAAAACCTATCTGAAGCTGATAATGCCAGGGATCAGCACAGAGGAAATGGACAGTCGAAAATTGCGACTTCAAGCATACGAGAGATATCGCGATACCACACACAGAAGCATTGGCCCCGGGCCGTTTCTTTTTAGCTGGAAAAATTGTAGTGCAGCCTGGGCTACGCGATTCGTAATCGCTAGCAAGGGAAAGGAAGCATTAACGCTCCATTTGCCCATTAGTGATTCATTGCAAGTACCGGATTTTTCCTTGGCTTTCAACATTGCATATCAATTAGAAGCCGCACGAGACGTCATTCACGAAACCTGCTTCGAAGTAAAGGATTGGCACATCACTGGGGCACCCTATACGCGTATTCCAACTGATGGAGTGTTTAGGATAGAGTCAATTGATACGTTCCCGGTCAAAACAAGCAGATCTCAATTCATGCTTTTCACAAAAGAAGATTTGGCGACTATCGATGTTTAAAAATCTGTTAAAACGCAAAGAGAAATCCCCCATTGCCGAATCCAGGCCGGAGATCCGAAGCCAGCGACCTCACGCCGGGGAACTACGCGTAAAGGCATTGAGTGAGACTTTGTTTCTGTCGCCATTACCGGTTTATACAGGCCAGCCTCAGTCATCTCGCCGTAATTTCTCAGAAATGAACGATAGTTTTTTAGAGCTAGGGGGTAGCAATTGGGGAATGGTCGAGCAAGGAAAAATCTTTGCGGCTGGAATATGGATGATGATAAGTACCGCATTCATAGTCCCTGTACTCATATCCATCTGGCTCTGTACCTTTCAGCCGCCCGGTATTGATCGAGATTTTCTCGACACGGTTGCAGGCTTTCTGCAGGTGTTTGCCACAGGATCACTCCTACTGCTTATTCCACTGGGTGCTTACGCTTACGGAATGTTCTCCGGCGTCTTCAAAGCAGCAAAAACCTACCCCGTCCGCTTCAATCGTCAACGCCGCGAAATCTGCTACGTCGACAGTAAAACCCACCGCATCCTGATCGTACCTTGGGAAAATGTCGTCGCCTGGGTCTCTAACACCCAAGGCGTCACCAGTTACGGCGCCACTCGGCAATACACGTTCGGCATGGGTCTGGAGGATGAAGAGCAGGACAAAGTGCAGTTCCTCCTGCTGCCACAACCCAGCGATGCGCACGCTTTGGGAATGTGGACGTCGATTCGTAATTACATGGAAGACGGTCAATTGGTCGATGTGCCAAACCCGATGCTAAAAGCACTGGGTTTGATTCCCACCGGGGATCGGCTCAAACCGTACGAAGGGCTGCACACCTTTGACATCGAGCGCGAAGACGCGCGCGCGATGGGTTCGCTGGACGAGGGCGGCGACAATCTGACACCCGGGCAGCGAGAGCACTACGGTTACTCGAAAAAATCCTATTGGCCGCTGCGTCGCTGGTACATGTGGCGCGTGCTGAGCTTCTGGAAAATGCCTTACATGCTCGCCGAATGGGCGCACCGCAAAGGCCGGCCTGCTCTCCCGGAACAAGTGCAAATATGGTCTCAGCCGCTGCCACCTGAGCAATGGGCCAAGCCCAGTGCTGCACTGGTGAAAGCCAATCAAATGGTCAAGACTGCCATGGACAATAAAGGCGCTACGTTTGTCGAAGCGTGCAAGGCCGCTGGATTGCACTGAGGCATCCGAGCCAGCGGCGCCCGCAGCCAACAACGGAAATCAGACTGTCGCCAACCTCACCTGCTTCTCCAACTCCACCTTCAACCCCGGCTCCAGCTTCAACTGGCGCGCCAGTTCATCCAGATACGACTTCTCCATAAAGCTTTCCTCATCCACCAGCATCACGCTGGCGATGTACATCTCCGCGGCCATTTCCGGGGTGCCGGCGGCGCGGGCGACATCGGCTGGGTCGAGGGGTTTGTTGAGTTCGGCGTGCAGCCAGTGTTGCAGTTCCTGATCGTTGTCGAGTCGGGTGAATTCACCTTCGATCAACTGACGTTCGCGATCATCGATATGGCCGTCGGCCTTGGCCGCTGCAACGAGGGCTTTTAGAATCGCCTGACTGTGCTGCTCGGCTTGTGCGGGCGTCAGTCGATCCAGGGTTTGCGGTTCGGTTTGCGGTGCTGTGCCTTTTTGTGCGTTCCAGTTGCCATAAGCTTTGTAGGCCAGCACACCGAGAGCCGCGAGGCCGCCGTAAATCGCGACTTTTCCGCCAACCTTGCGCGCTTTTTTGCTGCCGAGCAGCAGGCCCATCGCCCCGGCCGCCAGCGCACCACCGCCCGCCCCCGAGAGCAAGCCGCCCAGCGCACCGGAGCCTGAGGACCCGCCAAGCAAACCGCCAAGGCCGCCAGCCGCCGGTTTGTTCTGCGCGCCACCGGCCTTGTTCTGCAACAGATCCTGGCCGGACTTGAGCAGTTGATCGAGCAATCCACGGGTGTTCATGTTCCGCCTCCAAAACAGGGGTTATCCGGATCTATCAGGCCCTCAGCCTAGTTCGAAAGTGCCCCTGCCCGGCCTGCAAGTGTGCTTCCAGATGTTGCTCCGTCTGCAGAATCCCTTCGTGAAAATAGATATACACTCCAGCCAATCTATAAAAGCCGCCCACCGGGTACCCTCCTCATGATGACCCTGCGTCAGATCCGCCACTTCATCGCGGTGGCCGAGACCGGCTCTATCTCCGCCGCCGCGCAAACCGCGTTCATTTCCCAATCGACCCTGACCCTGGCAATTCAGCAACTGGAGGAAGAAATCGGAGTCAGCCTGTTCAGTCGTCATGCCAAGGGCATGACCCTGACCCATCAAGGCCACCAATTCCTGCGCCAGGCGCACCTGATTCTGGCCACCGTGGACAATGCCAAACGCAGCCTGCAACAAAGTACCGACCAGGTCGCCGGGCAGTTGATCGTCGGCGTAACCAGCCTGGTCGCCGGTTATTACCTCGCCGATCTGCTCACGCGGTTCCAGCGCGCCTATCCCAATGTGGAGATCCGCGTGATGGAGGACGAAAGGCCGTACATCGAGCATTTGCTGGTCAGCGGCGAGATCGATGTCGGCGTGCTGATCCTGTCCAACCTCGAAGATCGCCACGCCTTGCAGACGGAAGTGCTGACCCATTCGCCGCATCGTCTGTGGCTGCCGGCCCAGCATCCACTGCTGGAACACGACAGCATCAACCTCGCCGACGTCGCTCGCGAACCGTTGATTCAACTGAACGTCGACGAAATGGATCGCAACGCCCAGCGCCTGTGGCGCGGCGCCGGGCTGCAACCGAAGATCACCCTACGCACGGCCTCCACCGAAGCCGTGCGAAGCCTTGTCGCAGCAGGTCTGGGTGTATCAATCCAGCCGGACATGACTTACCGCCCATGGTCGCTCGAAGGCGACATCATCGAAGCGCGGCCAATTGCCGACCTCAACCAGACCCTCGATGTCGGTCTGGCCTGGCGCCGAGGGACCGCGCGTCCTGCCCTGGTTGATCCATTTCTGACCGTGGCTCGCGAGCAGCCCCACGGCGGACGCAAGCCATCTATTTAATCGAATGCCACCTTCAGTATTTAGAATTTGTCGACCTCGGAGCCGCGCACTAGTCTTGCTGCATCTATAAGACGGTCGGCTCCTGGGCATGGGAGCCACAATGACCACACAAGAAAAGAGATCGCGGAAAATGGCTGGCGTGCAGACCCCGATGTGTACCGCGTTGCTGATCGACGGCGAACTGGTCGCCGGGCAGGGTTTTGTCGAGCCGATCCTCAACCCGGCCACCGGTGAAATCCTCACCCACATCGCCGAGGCCAGCACCGAGCAGGTTGAAACCGCGATCCTCGCCGCCCACCGCGCCTTTGCCGAATGGTCGCGCACCACGCCGCAGCAACGTTCGAACCTGCTGCTGGACATCGCCAGTGCGGTGGAAAAACACGCCGATCACCTCGCCCGCCTCGAAGCACTGAACTGCGGCAAGCCGCTGCACCTGGCGCGTCAGGACGATCTGACTGCGACCGTCGACGTTTTCCGCTTCTTCGCCGGCGCCGTGCGCTGCCAGACCGGCCAGCTCAGTGGCGAATATGTGCCGGGTTACACCAGCATGGTGCGCCGTGATCCGATTGGCGTGGTGGCATCGATTGCGCCGTGGAACTATCCGATTATGATGGCCGCGTGGAAAATCGCCCCGGCCCTCGCCGCCGGCAATACGCTGGTGTTCAAGCCGTCGGAACACACGCCGCTGTCGATCCTCGCACTGGCGCCAGCGCTGGCCGAGATCCTGCCGCGCGGGGTGATCAACATCATCTGCGGTGGCGGTGAAGGCGTCGGCAGCCATCTGGTCGGCCACGCCAAGGTGCGCATGGTGTCGCTGACCGGCGATATCGTCACCGGGCAGAAAATCCTCCAGGCCGCTGCAAAAACCCTCAAGCGCACGCATTTGGAACTCGGCGGCAAGGCCCCGGTGATCGTCTGCAACGATGCCGACATTCAGGCGGTGGTTGAAGGCGTGCGCACCTACGGTTACTACAACGCCGGGCAGGACTGCACCGCGGCGTGCCGCATATACGCCCAGGCCGGGATTCACGACAAACTGGTCGCCGAACTCGGCGCGGCAGTCAGCAGCCTGCGCTTCGCCGGCAAGCGCGACGCCGACAACGAGATCGGCCCGCTGATCAGCACCCGCCAGCGCGACCGCGTCGCCAGTTTCGTCGAGCGCGCCCTCGGCCAGCCGCACATCGAACGCGTGACTGGCGCGGCGGTGCATTCCGGCGCCGGGTTCTTCTACCAGCCGACGTTGCTGGCCGGTTGCAAGCAGAGCGATGAAATCGTCCAGCGCGAAGTGTTCGGCCCGGTGGTCACCGTGACCCGCTTCGACGAACTCGCGCAAGCGGTGGACTGGGCCAACGACTCGGAATACGGCCTCGCCTCGTCGGTGTGGACGCAGAATCTGGACAAGGCAATGCAGGTCGCCGCCCGCTTGCAGTACGGCTGCACCTGGATCAACAGCCATTTCATGCTGGTCAGCGAAATGCCCCACGGCGGGCTGAAACGTTCCGGATACGGCAAAGACTTATCCAGTGATTCGCTGCAGGACTACAGCGTGGTGCGGCACATCATGGCCCGTCACGGCCAGCATCTCTGACTACGCTAATAACAAGCCGCAAAACGGCATGGCTTCACCGCGTTCACAACTGCCCCGACCATAATTTGAAGAAGAGGGTTCAACCATGTTCGTGCACAAGACCACACTGTTCAGTGCAATCACCACGGCCCTGCTCGCCAGCGCCAGTTTGCAAGCCGCCGAGCCGCTGAAAGCCGTCGGCGCCGGCGAAGGTCAGCTGGATATTGTCGCCTGGCCGGGTTACATCGAACGTGGCGAGAGCGACAAGGCCTACGACTGGGTGACCGGTTTCGAGAAGGAAACCGGCTGCAAGGTCAACGTGAAGACTGCCGCCACCTCCGACGAGATGGTCAGCCTGATGGCCAAGGGCGGTTACGATCTGGTGACCGCGTCCGGTGATGCCTCGCTGCGGTTGATCGTCGGCAAGCGTGTGCAACCGATCAACACCGCGTTGATCCCGAACTGGAACACCCTCGACCCACGCCTCAAAGATGCGCCGTGGTATGTGGTCAACAAGCAGACCTACGGCACCCCGTACCAGTGGGGCCCGAACGTGCTGATGTACAACACCAACGTGTTCAAGACCGCGCCAACCAGCTGGAACGTGGTGTTCGCCGAACAGAATCTGCCTGACGGCAAATCGAACAAGGGCCGTGTTCAGGCCTACGACGGTCCGATCTACATCGCCGACGCGGCGCTCTATCTGAAGTCCACCAAGCCAGAGCTGGGGATCAAGGATCCGTACCAGCTCACTGAAGATCAGTACAAGGCCGTTCTCGAACTGTTGCGCGCTCAGCAAAAGCTGATCCATCGCTACTGGCATGACACCACGGTGCAGATGAGTGACTTCAAGAACGAAGGTGTGGTGGCGTCGAGCGCGTGGCCGTATCAGGTCAACGGCCTGATCAACGAGAAACAGCCGATCGCTTCGACCATCCCGAAAGAAGGCGCCACCGGCTGGGCCGACACCACCATGTTGCACGCCGAGGCCAAGCACCCGAACTGCGCGTACAAGTGGATGGACTGGTCGCTGCAGCCGAAAGTCCAGGGTGACGTGGCGGCGTGGTTTGGTTCGCTGCCAGCAGTGCCCGCGGCGTGCAAGGAGAGCGAACTGCTCGGCGCCGAGGGCTGCAAGACCAATGGCTTCGACCAGTTCGACAAGATCGCTTTCTGGAAAACCCCGCAGGCCGAGGGCGGCAAGTTTGTGCCTTACAGCCGCTGGACCCAGGACTACATCGCGATCATGGGCGGCCGCTGACAAGCCGCTCACCTGTGGCGAGGGAGCTTGCTCCCGCTGGGTGGCGAAGCCACCCCAAGACCTGTCAATGCGGTCTGCCAGTCAAATCGCACATGGCCAATTGGGAGTGCTGCGCACTCCAGCGGGAGCAAGCTCCCTCGCCACAAAAGCAACAGGATTCAGTTTTTTCAGAAGTCCAGGCGAGGACCGCTGCGACGGCCCACGCCTTTTGGGAGCACCGCACCATGACGCTTGCAGTCCAGTTCACCAACGTTTCCCGGCAGTTCGGCGAGGTGAAGGCCGTTGACCGGGTTTCCATCGATATCCAGGACGGCGAGTTCTTTTCCATGCTCGGCCCTTCCGGCTCGGGCAAGACCACCTGCCTGCGCCTGATCGCCGGGTTCGAACAACCGAGCGCCGGCTCGATCCGCATTCACGGCGCCGAAGCGGCCGGTCTGCCGCCGTATCAGCGTGATGTAAACACCGTCTTCCAGGACTACGCGTTGTTCCCGCACATGAACGTGCTGGACAACGTCGCCTATGGCTTGAAGGTCAAAGGCGTGAGCAAAACCGAGCGCCACAAGCGCGCCGAAGAGGCGTTGGCCATGGTCGCCCTCGGCGGTTATGGCGCACGCAAACCAGTGCAGTTGTCCGGCGGTCAGCGCCAGCGTGTCGCCCTCGCCCGCGCCTTGGTCAATCGCCCGCGCGTGCTGTTGCTCGACGAGCCGCTCGGCGCCCTCGACCTGAAACTGCGCGAGCAGATGCAAAGCGAACTGAAGAAGCTGCAACGCCAGCTCGGCATCACGTTCATCTTCGTCACTCACGACCAGACCGAAGCGCTGTCTATGTCCGACCGCGTGGCGGTGTTCAACAAGGGCCGCATCGAACAGGTCGACACCCCGCGCAATCTGTACATGAAACCGACCACCACCTTCGTCGCCGAATTCGTTGGTACTTCGAATGTGATTCGTGGCGATCTCGCCAGACAAATCAGCGGCCATCCGCAGCCGTTTTCGATTCGCCCCGAGCACGTGCGTTTCGCCGAAGGGCCGCTTGCCAGTCACGAAATCGAAGTCAGTGGTCTGCTCCACGACATCCAGTATCAGGGCAGCGCCACACGCTATGAACTGACCCTGGAAAACGGCCAGACCCTGAGCATCAGCCACGCCAACAATCAGTGGATTGACAGCAGCGCGCAGCACCAGACCGGCCAGCGCCTGAGCGCACGCTGGGCGCGGGAAGCGATGATTCCACTGCACGACACCGTGGCGAGCGGGGTGTGAAATGAGCACGCTCGCAATGACCCAGGCACCGCCGTTGCGGCGGTTTTCCAACCTGCTCTATCGCAAGCCGAATCTTTATCTGTCGCTGCTGCTGGTGCCGCCGTTGCTGTGGTTCGGCGCGATCTACCTTGGCTCGTTGCTGGTGCTGTTGTGGCAGGGTTTCTACACCTTCGACGACTTCACCATGGCGGTCACCCCTGACCTCACGCTAGCGAATTTCGCTGCGCTGTTTCAGCCGTCGAACTTCGACATCATCCTGCGCACGCTGAGCATGGCCATCGTCGTGTCGATCGCCAGCGCCATCGTCGCGTTCCCGATTGCCTACTACATGGCGCGCTACACCACGGGCAAGACCAAGGCGTTTTTTTACATCGCGGTGATGATGCCGATGTGGGCCAGTTACATCGTCAAGGCCTACGCCTGGACACTGCTGCTGGCCAAGGGCGGCGTCGCGCAATGGTTCGTGCAACATCTGGGACTGGAACCGGTGTTGCAGTTCATTCTGGGGATTCCCGGGGTGGGCGGCAGCACCCTGTCGACCTCGCATCTGGGACGGTTCATGGTGTTCGTCTACATCTGGCTGCCGTTCATGATTCTGCCGATTCAGGCCTCGCTGGAACGCTTGCCGCCTTCGCTATTGCAGGCTTCCGCCGACCTCGGCGCCAAGCCGCGTCAGACCTTCATGCAGGTGATCTTGCCGCTGTCGGTGCCGGGCATCGCAGCGGGTTCGATCTTCACGTTTTCGCTGACGTTGGGCGACTTCATCGTGCCGCAACTGGTGGGCCCGCCGGGCTACTTCGTCGGCAGCATGGTGTACGCGCAGCAAGGTGCGATCGGCAACATGCCGATGGCCGCAGCGTTCACGTTGGTGCCGATTGTGTTGATCGCGGTTTACCTGTCCATCGTCAAACGACTGGGGGCCTTCGATGCACTCTGAAAAAGCATCTCTCGGTCTGCGCATCGCCGCCTGGGGCGGGTTGGTGTTTCTGCACTTCCCGATCCTGATCATCTTCCTTTACGCCTTCAACACCGAGGAAGCCGCGTTCAGCTTTCCGCCGAAGGGCTTCACCCTGCACTGGTTCAGCGTGGCGTTTTCACGGCCAGATGTGCTGGAGGCGATCAAGCTCTCGCTGCAGATTGCCGCCATCGCCACGTTGATCGCGATGGTGCTCGGCACACTCGCCTCGGCAGCGTTGTACCGCCGCGACTTCTTCGGCAAGCAAGGCATTTCACTGATGCTGATTTTGCCGATCGCATTGCCGGGGATCATCACCGGGATCGCACTGTTGGCGACGTTCAAGACGCTGGGGATCGAGCCGGGGATGTTCACCATCATCGTCGGCCACGCGACCTTCTGTGTGGTGATCGTCTACAACAATGTCATCGCCCGTCTGCGCCGCACCTCGCACAGCCTGATCGAAGCCTCGATGGACCTCGGCGCGGATGGCTGGCAAACCTTTCGCTACATCATCCTGCCGAACCTCGGCTCGGCGTTGCTGGCCGGCGGCATGCTCGCCTTTGCGCTGTCGTTCGACGAAATCATCGTCACCACGTTCACCGCCGGACATGAGCGCACGTTGCCGTTGTGGCTGCTCAATCAACTGAGCCGCCCACGGGATGTGCCGGTGACCAATGTCGTTGCGATGCTGGTGATGATGGTGACCATGTTGCCGATCCTGGGGGCGTATTACCTGACCCGGGGTGGCGAGAGTGTCGCGGGCAGTGGCGGGAAATAGACATCTATCGGACACCTAGATCCCCTGTGGGAGCGAGCTTGCTCGCGAAGGGGCCATGACATCCAACATTGATGTCGGCTGACACACCGCCTTCGCGAGCAAGCTCGCTCCCACAGGTTTCTCAATTCGGCCAGAACAATAAAAGTGTTAGTGAGGACAACAGACATGCAAACCAGACTCTTGATCAACGGCCATCTGGTCAACGGCGAAGGCCCCGCCCAACCGGTGCTCAACCCGGCGCTCGGCAGCGTGCTGGTGGAAATCAACGAAGCCAGCGAGGCCCAGGTCGATGCCGCCGTGCGCGCCGCCGACAACGCGTTTGCCGAGTGGTCGCAAACCGCACCGAAGGACCGCTCGTTGCTGCTGCTCAAACTCGCCGACGCCATCGAAGCCCACGGCGAAGAACTGGCGAAACTCGAATCCGACAACTGTGGCAAACCCTACAGCGCCGCACTCAACGACGAGATCCCGGCGATTGCCGACGTGTTCCGTTTCTTCGCCGGCGCCAGCCGTTGCATGAGCGGTTCGGCCGGTGGCGAATACCTGCCCGGCCATACCTCGATGATCCGCCGCGATCCGGTGGGCGTGATCGCGTCCATCGCGCCGTGGAACTACCCGTTGATGATGGTCGCCTGGAAAATCGCCCCGGCCCTCGCTGCCGGTAATACCGTGGTGCTCAAGCCATCGGAACAAACCCCGCTGACCGCGTTGCGTCTGGCCGAACTGGCGTCGGAAATCTTCCCGGCCGGTGTACTCAATCTGGTATTCGGTCGCGGTCCTACCGTCGGCAGCCCGTTGGTCACGCATCCGAAGGTGCGCATGGTCTCGCTGACCGGCTCGATCGCCACTGGCTCGAACATCATTGCCAGCACCGCCGACAGCGTCAAACGCATGCACATGGAACTGGGCGGCAAGGCGCCGGTGATCATCTTCGACGACGCCGACATCGATGCAGCGGTGGAAGGCATACGCACCTTCGGTTTCTACAACGCCGGGCAGGACTGCACCGCCGCGTGCCGGATCTACGCGCAGCAGGGCATTTACGACAAGTTTGTCGAGAAGCTTGGCGCGGCGGTCAGCAGCATCAAGTATGGCTTGCAGGATGATCCGTCGACCGAGTTGGGGCCGCTGATCACCGCGCAACATCGCGACCGCGTGGCCGCGTTCGTCGAGCGTGCCGTGGCGCAGTCGCACATTCGCTTGATCACTGGCGGCAAGGCTGTAGACGGCAATGGGTTCTTCTTCGAACCGACGGTACTGGCCGACGCGCAACAGGATGACGAGATCGTCCGTCGCGAAGTGTTCGGGCCGGTGGTGTCCGTGACCAAGTTCACCGATGAAGCGCAGGCGCTGGAGTGGGCCAACGATTCCGACTACGGCCTCGCCTCCTCGGTTTGGACGGCGGATGTAGGCCGCGCACATCGGATGTCCGCACGTTTGCAGTACGGCTGCACCTGGGTCAACACGCACTTCATGCTCGTCAGCGAAATGCCCCATGGCGGTCAGAAATTGTCCGGCTACGGCAAGGACATGTCCATGTACGGGCTGGAGGACTACACCACGGTTCGGCATGTGATGTTCAAGCACTAAAAGCATCGCTGGCAAGCCAGCTCCAACAAGGTTCAGTGCAGCTCTTGTGGGAGCTGGCTCGCCAGCGATGGCGTCACCTCGGTTTCAGGAAGGAAACCGGCATTACGCACCACCAGGATCCCAAAACAATAACCACCGACCCGGGCGGCGCCCACAAAGCCCCGCCACGGCCTCGGCCATCCGAAATCTGCCGATTTCCCGGAGCAAAACACATGAGTGCCTCACCCGAACTCTCGGCCGCCGTTGCCGACAGCGATGCCGAACAACTGCGCAAACTCGGCTACACCTCCAACTTCAACCGCAGCATGAGCCTGTGGGAAAACTTCGCGCTGGGCTTCACTTATCTGTCACCGGTCGTAGGGGTTTATACCCTGTTCGGCCTGTGCCTCGCCGCCGGCGGGCCACCGATGTTCTGGGCTTACTTGCTGGTCGGTTGCGGCCAGTTGCTGGTGTGCCTGATCTTCGGCGAAGTGGTCTCGCAGTTCCCGATTTCCGGTGGCGTTTATCCATGGGCGCGGCGTCTGGTCGGCAAGAAATGGGCATGGATGGTCGGCTGGATCTACTCCATCGCCCTGTGCGTGACCATTGCTGCGGTGGCTGTCGGTGCCGGCCCGTATCTGGCGGCGATGCTCGGGTTTGAACCGAGCAACAACACCAACATCGTCATCGCGCTGGTGCTGACCCTGTTCGCCACGCTGGTCAATCTGAGCGGCACCAAAGTGCTGGCGCGCATCGCCATGTTCGGTTTCCTCTGCGAACTGGTCGGTGCGGTGATCGTCGGCGTGTACCTGCTGATTTTCGAACGCCATCAGCCGCTGAGCGTGCTGTTCAACACCTTCGACATCCGCGTTGATGGCTCATACCTGCCGGCGTTCCTCACCGCGTCGCTGGCGGGGATGTTCCTCTACTACGGCTTCGAGGCCTGCGGCGACGTCGCCGAAGAAACTCCGAACCCGAGCGCAAAAATCCCGGTGGCCATGCGCATGACCATCTACATCGGCGGCATCGCGGCGATGTTCGCCTGCCTGGCGCTGATCCTCGCCGTGCCGGACATGCAAGCGGTGATCAACGGCACCGACAAAGACCCGGTCACCACCATCCTCAACAACGCCTTCGGCCCGATCGGCTCGAAAGTGGTGATGGGCGTGGTGATGATTTCCTTCATCTCCTGCGTCATCAGCCTGCAGGCTGCGGCGAGTCGTCTGCTGTACTCCTACGCTCGCGACGAAATGGTCATCGGCAGCCGACTGCTGAAAAAGATTTCTCCTACAACTCAGGTGCCCGTTGCCGCGCTGTTCGTGTCCGGTGTCCTGCCCAGCCTGATCATCGCCCTCGGATTCTTCCTGCAGGACGCCGTCGCGACCATCGTCAGCTTCGCCGCCATCGGCATCTACCTCGCGTTCCAGATGATCGTGCTGGCCGCATTGTATGCACGCAGCAAAGGCTGGAAACCCAGCGGCAAATTCACCCTCGGCGCGTGGGGCTGGCCAGTGAACATCGGCGCGCTGGTGTACGGCGTCGGCGCAATCATCAACATGGCCTGGCCACGCACGCCGGATGCGGCGTGGTACGTGAACTATGCGATGGTGTTGAGCACGGTGATCGTGATTGGTTTGGGGCTGGTTTATATGTGGATTGGCAAGCCGTATGACCATGGGAAGGCGCCGGCTGGGGATGCGTGGAAGGTGAGTCGCTAAGAACCTGCCATCCCGGCACCGACAAGGTGCCGGGGTTCAGGAAGGCCGAGAAAAAACATCAAAAAGAAAGCTCTGCCTGATCGTGCTTCAGCAAGGAAATACGATCGAACAACCTGATTTTTTCATTGGCTTTTTGCCTGGCGTGATCGGACATGAATGCAATCAACTCTTCGAGCTGACTGACGTCTCCGACCACTTTGAATTCCTTTTCCTTGTTGACGAAGACAAGCGATTTCTTCTTTCTCGATAACAGTTCAATGACGTTGCTGAGCGTACCGGTGCTCTTTGCATCCCAGATCATCAAGCCGTAATCAGCCGCTTCAGCCATCACCACGTCTTTTTCGGTGAAGAAGGCTCTCGACCCTTTGGAGTGTTTGGAGTCGACTGTTCTGGCGGGCCATTTCCCAAGGTTATTCCTCGGTGCCGAACCGCTGCAGAACACCGTGGTTCTGGATCGCTCAAGACTCAGCAGATACTCCTGAATGGAAGTGTCGGCCCCCCCCGCATCACCCACCACCACCTCAAAATCGGACGCAACGATATTATTGATACGCTCTTTAACCTTCGGATCAAGGTTCTTGATGTTGATAGAGCCAGCAATAAATACAGTCGTCATTGAGTTCACTTCCAAGTTAGCGCCGCTACGTAAATCTTCCCTACCTTGGGATATTTACGCAAAACAGCGCAGGCCGCGTCCATCGACGCCCCGCTATCAAACAGATCATCTACAACTAAAACATTCCAGCGCCCATCCGTGGTGATTTCGTCATTGACGCTGAAACTGTCTCCAATCGCAGCAACCTTGTCTGCTTTGGAGTGCAAATCCTTGAGCGATTTTCCAGTGGCCGCTTTCCGAAGCAAATCAGAGAAAACCGGCCGACCGATAATTCGTCCCAACGCTAGGGCAACTTCAGTCACCGGTTGTCGCTGACGAATATTTGAAGCGGGCATAGGCACTACAAACCCGACCTGGTTCAGTTTTGGGAACACATTTGTCGCTACTGCCTGGGCAAGTGGACTGACCTGAGTCCAATCCTTCTGGTATTTGAGCTGGTAGGTCGCCTCACCAATCTCAGTACGCTGATTATCGAAGCATGGGTGTCCGCGATCATCGTTGCCAAGAAAGGTACTACTTACCATGTGTTTGTCCAGCACCCAGCCCTGATCCCAAGGGCCGTTGATCTGCTTGAGAGATACCTTCATTGAATTCTCCTTTATTCGTCACAATCCTTTGAGCCCTGAAACGACGGGCCGGCATCTGCAACGATGCGCAAGATTCAAACAAATAACGGAAAAAACACTGGTGAGGGGCGGTCTCGCTGGCGCCAATGCAAAAACAGGCATTTCCTACAGATACGACCCTCAGCGATAAATCCTCTTTCCTACAGAAGGTATCGATAGAGCCGACTTGGCGTCGTAGGTGGCTAGCCGATAGGCTTTCTCTCGGCGGCGAAATCAGCGGCCCGGTGTCGGAGCCGGAATAAATATCAAAACGGCGTGACCGCACTCATTTGAGTGGCGGCTCTATTCTCAATATTGGAGTCGAAAAATGCCTAACCACGTACAAATTCCTTCTGAAAGCTCCGCTTTCTTCACCCCCACCGCCTTCACCCGCCACAACCGCTTCCTCCACGCCTTCATGCAAGACCACGAAGCCTGGTTCTGCGTGCAAGATCTCGGTCGCTTGATGGGTTACCCCCTGAACGAACGCCTCACCCTGAAACTCGATCCCGACCAGCGTCGCCATGTCCTCCTGCGTCGGGACGGCGAAATCATCGATTGCGCGATGGTCAGCGAGCCCGGCCTGTTCGCCCTGCTCGTCCATCACTTCGTCCCGGAAAACCGCAACCTGCGCCAATGGCTAAGTCATGAAGTGATCCCGATGCTGCGCGAAGCCCAATCAAGCCCTGTGGAAAACCAACCGAGCCTGAGTTCGATGCATTGGGCGGGCGTTACCGTGCCGCTGTTGCACTGGCAACAGCAGGCGTGGGTCAAATGGCGGGATGTGCCTGAATTGATGCACGGCCAGCGGCCGTATCCGGTATTGGGTACTTGCAGCTAATAAATCCATTCAACAAAAATCCTGTGGCGAGGGAGCTTGCTCCTTCGCCACAGGATTTCGCGCGTTAAAACCGCGAAACACTCCGCATCGCATCCACCAGATACCGCATCGCTATCCGGTCACTCTCCGACAACTCGCGATAACGCTCCACCAGCTTCAGCTCTTCAGAACTCAAACGACGCCTTCTACGGCCGCTGCCGAGGCAGGGGAAGATGCCGAGCATTTCGGCGATACCTTGTATTTTTGCCATGGACGATGTCCTTCTCTGATACTTCGAAGAATTGCTTGATCACCACATCGCCCTGCCCCTTACAGCAGCGCCTGTGCCCTGCCGGTCGTGCCGGCCATGCCCATAGAATAGAAATTTAATCGGCGCTGAAAAGCGGTTTTTAGAGTAATTAGTCGAAAAAAGCAGATATGCCCTGTAAATCAGAAAGTGCCGTCAGACATTTAACCGACATGTCTTGTTTCATTGACACTCTGTCACCGTGTATCAACGAATTTTGCTCGGCGAGCGAACCGTTTAAGCTAGCCGGCATCTGTTTATAGTCCGTTGCGTTTGGCCGAAGGCTTGTCCGAACCGTAATTTCTGATCCAGCACGTGCCAGGAAAGGCGCGGGATTGCTCACGACAGGTTGTATTTATGCACCGCAGGAATTTGCTCAAAGCGTCGATGGCCATTGCGGCTTACACCGGTCTCTCGGCTTCCGGCCTGCTCGCCGCCCGTGCCTGGGCCGCCAATGGTGGCGCCGCCGATGGTGAAGCGCAGGCCTTCGACTTCGAAGCGCTCAAGCGTCAGGCCAAGCAACTGGCCGGCTCGGCCTATCAGGACAGCAAACAGGTGCTGCCGCCGACCCTGGCGACCATGACCCCGCAGAACTTCAACGCGATCCGCTACGATGGCGACCATTCGCTGTGGAAGGAGAACAAGGGTCAGCTGGACGTGCAGTTCTTCCACGTCGGCATGGGTTTCCGCCAGCCGGTGCGCATGTACAGCGTCGATCCCAAGACCCGCACCGCCCGCGAAGTGCATTTCCGCCCGACGCTGTTCAATTACGAGAACACCTCGGTCGATACCCAGCAGCTCAAAGGCGACCTGGGCTTTGCCGGCTTCAAGCTGTTCAAGGCGCCGGAGCTGGATCGCCATGACGTGGTGTCGTTCCTCGGCGCCAGCTATTTCCGCGCGGTGGATGCCACTGGCCAATATGGCCTCTCCGCTCGCGGCCTGGCCGTCGACACCTACGCGAAAAAGCGCGAAGAATTCCCTGACTTCACCAAGTTCTGGTTCGAGACTCCGGAGCAGAACGCCACCCGTTTCGTGGTCTACGCCCTGCTCGACTCGCCGAGCGCCACCGGTGCCTACCGCTTCGACATCGATTGCCAGGCCGAGCGCGTGGTGATGGAGATCGACGCCCACATCAACGCGCGTACCGCCATCGAACAACTGGGCATCGCGCCGATGACCAGCATGTTCAGCTGCGGCACCCACGAACGCCGCATGTGCGACACCATCCACCCGCAAATCCACGACTCCGATCGCCTGGCGATGTGGCGTGGTAACGGCGAGTGGATCTGCCGCCCGCTGAACAACCCGGCGACCCTGCAGTTCAACGCGTTCGCCGATACCGATCCGAAAGGCTTCGGACTGGTGCAGACCGACCACGAATTCGCCAACTATCAGGACACTGTCGACTGGTACAGCAAGCGCCCGAGCCTGTGGGTCGAACCGACCACCGCGTGGGGCGAGGGCTCCATCGATCTGCTGGAAATTCCAACCACCGGCGAAACCCTCGATAACATCGTCGCGTTCTGGACGCCGAAAAAACCGGTGGCCGCCGGCGACTCGTTGAACTACGGCTACAAGCTCTATTGGAGCGCCCTGCCACCGGTCGGCACGCCGCTGGCGCGGGTGCATGCGACCCGGTCGGGCATGGGTGGCTTCGTCGAAGGCTGGGCACCGGGCGAGCATTACCCGCCGGTCTGGGCCCGTCGCTTCGCCGTGGACTTCACCGGTGGCGGCCTGGATCGCCTGCCGCAGGGCACCGGGATCGAACCGGTGGTCACCTGCTCCAACGGCAAGGTGCAGGACTTCAGCGTGCTGGTGCTCGATGACATCAAGGGTTACCGGATCCTGTTCGACTGGTACCCGACCAGCGACAGCGTCGACCCGGTGGAACTGCGCCTGTTCATCCGCACCAATGACCGCACATTGAGCGAGACCTGGTTGTACCAGTACTTCCCGCCGGCGCCGGACAAGCGCAAGTATCCTTGAAGGTTGTCTAGCGTCTGATCGGGCCTCATCGCTGGCAAGCCAGCTCCCACAAGTTCGGTGCCGTACACAAATTGCGTGATCGACACCGACCACTGTGGGAGCTGGCTTGCCAGCGATGGCGTCCGTCAGGTCAGCGGCAAATACAAATGGATATCGCAGGGTTCCAGAGCGAATAACTCCGGATCCGCCTGATCAACCAACCGGCAACCCTGTCTCTGATAAAACTCCACAGTGTTGCGCGATTCAGTCGCTGAAACATATAACGCCTGGGCACCGAATCGCCGCCCCTGCTCGCAGGCCAGCGCAAACAACTTCGCCCCCAGCCCTCGCCCGCGGTAATCACGGCTGATGTGCAGAAACTTCAACTGGCGCATGCTCAACCCCTGATTGTGAATAACCCGGTTATCCACAACCACCGCCGCGACCAGCGCCTGCCCATCGAAAACCCCGTACAACCAGCCACCGCGCCGCAAGCACTGCGCCAGCGTCAGCGCATTCTCTTCGGCTTCGCCTTCCGGCCAGCCACGCATGTCGAAATGCACCGGATACAGAATCAATTCACCGTTTTCCAGCCGATAGCACTCCTCCACCAGCTCACTGCGGTCGATCTGCGCCAGCAGCGGCAAGTCGTGTTCGCTCAGTTCTCGTTCGATCAACATGGCAGTCTTCCCTGATATCCGCGAATGGCAGGCAAGAAAAAACCCGCCGGTTCAATGGCGGGTTTTATAGACGTTACCCAGACCTGAAATCAATCGCGCAGATCAGACTCGTGAATCGGCTGATCACGATGGGTCGCGCGCTGATATTGCGCCGGCCACACCGCTTTGCGCCCGCCCAGATCATCGTCGGCATGCAGCGGCCAGTACGGGTCACGCAGCAGCTCGCGGGCGAGGAAGATGATGTCGGCCTGACAGGTGCGCAGAATGTGCTCGGCCTGGGCCGGCTCGGTAATCATGCCGACGGTGCCGGTGGCGATGCCGGACTCCTTGCGCACCCGTTCGGCAAAGCGTGTCTGATAACCCGGCCCCACGGGAATCTCGGCATTGGCGGCGGTCCCCCCGGAGGAGACGTCGATCAGATCCGCTCCCAGTGCCTTGAGGCGACGCGCCAGCTCCACGGTTTCATCCGGGTTCCAGCCGTCTTCGACCCAATCAGTGGCCGACACCCGAACAAACACCGGCAGCTCTTGCGGCCAGACCTCGCGCACGGCTTCGGTGACTTGCAACACCAGCCGAATACGGTTTTCGAACGACCCACCGTATTGATCGCGGCGCTGATTGCTCAATGGCGACAGAAACTGATGCAGCAGATAACCGTGGGCGGCATGCACCTCGACCACGCTGAAACCTGCGGTCAGTGCGCGTTTGGCCGCAGCAACGAAGGCCTGGATGACTTCGGCGATCTGCCCTTCATCCAGCTGTTTCGGTTGCGTGTGCTGCGGGTCGAAGGCAATCGGTGACGGGCCGACTGGGGTCCAGCCGCCATCCTCCGGTTTGACGCTACCGTGTTTGCCGATCCATGGCCGATGGGTGCTGGCCTTGCGCCCGGCGTGGGCCAGTTGAATGCCAGCAACCGCGCCCTGAGCCGTGATGAAACGGGTGATGCGTTGCAGCGGTTCGATCTGTTCGTCGTTCCACAAACCGAGGTCTTCGGCGGTGATCCGCCCGTCGGCGGTGACCGCCGTGGCCTCGGTGAAAATCAGTCCGGCACCGCCCACCGCGCGGCTGCCCAGGTGCACCAGATGCCAGTCGTTGGCCAGACCGTCGACGCTGGAGTACTGGCACATCGGTGAGACGGCGATGCGGTTGGGCAGGGTCAGTTGGCGAAGGGTAAAGGGTTCGAGCAGCAGACTCATGGGGCACCTCTCAAATCAGTGGGCAGGCTCCAGGGTTCTGTTTGAAAAGTCGACGAGTGACAGGAAAAGGTGCAGCACCCGCCCCCGCGGGCAAAAAATTCGACAAGACGTCACAAGGCCAATCAAGCAGTGCTTAGAGCCTAGTCGACAACCGGGGATGAGGGAGGGTTCAAGACGTTTTCTGTGAGTGCCACCGAACCTGTGGCGAGGGAGCTTGCTCCCGCTCGGCTGCGCAGCAGTCGTAAAACCCTGCACTGTGATTTTCCGGTAGCAATCCGTTTGCAGGGTCTGGGGCCGCTTCGCAGCCCAGCGAGACGGTGCGACGACTCGACAGTTCCCTCGTCACAAAAGCACGCAGGGGGTCAGCGCGGCTCGATGTGGGCAATCATCAGTTGCACCGTCTCGTTGCCCCGAAACTCGTTGACGTCGAGCTTATAGGCAAGTTCGACCCACTGAATGGTCGGGTTCGGCCACACATCGCGGTCGATACCGAAGGCAATGCCATCGAGCTTCACCGAACCGCACTCGCTTTTCAGCACCACTTTGAGATGCCGCTCGCCGACCACCCGCTGCTCGACCAACTGAAATACGCCGTGGAACAGTGGCTCCGGGAAATGCTGGCCCCAAGGCCCGGCATGACGCAATGCGCGAGCCAGTTCCAGATGGAACTCCTCGACCGCCAACGTACCGTCCGTGAGCATGCGCCCGGTCAGGTCTTCTTCACGAAGTTGCCGACGCACTTCGGCATCGAAAGCCTCGGCGAACAACGGAAAATTCTCTTGCGGCAAGGTCAGACCGGCCGCCATCGCGTGACCACCGTACTTGGCGATCAGGTTCGGATGCTGCGCCGCCACCACGCTCAGGGCATCGCGAATATGGAAACCCTGCACCGAACGCCCCGAGCCCTTGAGCAAACCGTCACCGGCATCGGCGAAGGCAATGGTCGGACGGAAATAACGTTCTTTCATGCGCGAGGCGAGAATGCCGATCACGCCCTGATGCCACTCAGGATCGAACAGGCACAGGCCGAACGGCATCGATTCCACCGGCAAATCCTTGAGCTGGGCCAGCGCCTCGCGCTGCATGCCCTGCTCGATGGATTTGCGATCCTGGTTCATGCCGTCCAGTTGCGCGGCCATTTCCCGCGCCAGATTGGCGTCGGCAGTGAGCAGGCATTCGATCCCGAGGCTCATGTCGTCCAGGCGCCCCGCCGCGTTCAGGCGCGGGCCGACGATAAATCCAAGGTCGGTGGAAGTGATTCGCGCCGCGTCACGCTTGGCCACTTCAAGAATTGCCTTGATCCCCGGTCGTGCACGCCCGGCGCGAATCCGCTCGAGGCCCTGATGCACCAGAATCCGGTTGTTGGCGTCCAGCGGCACCACGTCGGCAACGCTGCCCAGCGCCACCAGATCCAGCAGTTCACCGATGTTCGGCTGCGGCCTGCTCTCGTACCAGCCGAGGCTGCGCAGGCGGGCACGCAAGGCCATCAACACGTAAAAAATCACCCCGACCCCGGCCAGCGCCTTGCTCGGAAACTCGCAACCGGGCTGGTTCGGGTTGACCAGCGCATCGGCCAGCGGCAGTTCATCACCGGGCAAGTGGTGATCGGTGATCAAGACTTTCAGCCCTGCGCGCTTGGCGGCCGCCACACCTTCGACGCTGGAGATACCGTTGTCGACGGTGATCAGCAACTGCGGCTCGCGCGTCAGGGCGACTTCGACGATTTCCGGGGTCAGGCCATAGCCGTATTCGAAGCGGTTCGGCACCAGATAATCGACATGCGCCGCGCCCAGCAGACGCAAGCCGAGCACGCCGACCGTACTGGCCGTCGCGCCATCGGCGTCGAAGTCACCGACGATCAGAATCCGCTGACGCTGCTCCAGCGCCGTCACCAGCAGATCCACCGCCGCCTCGATGCCCTTGAGCTGCTGGAACGGAATCAGCCGCGCCAGACTTTTATCCAGCTCCGCCTCGGACTGCACACCCCGTGCCGCGTACAAACGGGTCAGCAAAGGTGGCAGGTCACCGAGAAACGGCAGCGTGGCAGGCAACGGGCGAGGATCAATACGCATGGGCTAACGGAAACTTCTCTTGAGTACGTGGGATTAATCAGCGGACGGCGCGGGATCAGCCGCGCTCGCCTGCCAGCCATTCCAGTTGGACTTCGTGCTGACCGCGGTCGTCGGTGACGAAGATCGTGCCTTCGCTGATCATCACGTCCCACTTGATGACACGCGGCATGTCCTTGGCCAGGGTTTCCAGCACTTCCTGCGGCACAGCGGCGATGTTGACGTTTTTCAGGTTCTTGGCCACCGGTACGACTTTGCCTTCCCATACACGCAGGCTGCCATAAGCCAGCAGGCTGGTGCGTTCGGTGCGACGCGAGCACCAGGTCAGGCGATCGGCGTCCGGCTGGCCGACTTCGATCCAGTGCAGCACGCGGTCATCCAGGCTTTTTTCCCACAGTGCAGGTTCATCCACATCCGACAGACCACGGCCGAACGACAGCAGTTCGTTGTACCAGAGGGCGTAGGCCAGCAGCCGCACGGTCATGCGTTCTTCGGTTTCCGAAGGGTGACGGGCGATGGTCTGCTTGACGCTCTCGTAGACACCACGGTCGAGGTCGGTGAGGTTCAGTTCGAATTTGTAGGTGGTAGACGGCTGGGCCATGGACGGGCTTCTTGATACGAGGAAAGTCGGCAAGTCTAACCGATGCGGTAGGCAATCATCGAATTGATGGCGATCAACCTGCGGCGTCTGACAGCCGGCTATGTTAAAACGCTGTATCCGCTCAGCCTTGTCCTACAGGATTCAGTATGCCGTTCGCCAACAAACCGCTCAGCGGTGTGAAAGTCATTGAATTGGGTACGTTGATTGCCGGGCCGTTCGCCTCGCGCATTTGCGGCGAGTTCGGCGCCGAAGTGATCAAGATCGAATCGCCCGACGGCGGTGATCCGCTGCGCAAGTGGCGCAAATTGTATGAAGGTACCTCGCTGTGGTGGTTCGTTCAGGCACGCAACAAGAAGTCGCTGACCCTGAACCTCAAGCATCCGGAAGGCCTGGCGATCCTGAAAAAACTGCTGGGCGAAGCCGACATCCTGATCGAAAACTTTCGCCCCGGCGTGCTGGAAAAACTCGGGCTGAGCTGGGAAACCCTGCACGCGCTGAATCCGAAACTGGTGATGGTGCGCCTCTCGGGCTTCGGCCAGACCGGGCCGATGAAAGATCAACCGGGCTTCGGTGCGGTCGGCGAGTCCATGGGCGGTTTGCGCTACATCACCGGTTTCGAGGATCGGCCACCGGTGCGCACCGGGATTTCCATCGGCGACTCGATTGCCGCGCTGTGGGGCGTGATCGGTGCGTTGATGGCGCTGCGTCATCGTGAGGTCAACGGTGGTCTCGGCCAAGTCGTCGATGTCGCGTTGTACGAGGCGATTTTCGCCATGATGGAAAGCATGGTCCCGGAGTTCGATGTGTTCGGTTTCATCCGCGAGCGCACCGGCAACATCATGCCGGGCATCACGCCGTCATCGATCCACACCAGCGCCGATGGCAAACATGTGCAGATCGGCGCCAATGGCGACGCGATCTTCAAGCGCTTCATGCTGATCATCGGCCGCGAGGATCTGGCCAACGACCCGACACTGGCGAGCAATGACGGGCGCGACACCCGCCGCGACGAGTTGTATGGCGTGATCGACCGCTGGGTCAATTCGCTGCCGCTGCAAAGCGTGCTCGATTTGCTCAACCAGGCGGAAGTGCCGGCCAGCCGGATCTTCAGTGCCGAAGACATGTTCAGCGATCCGCAGTACCTGGCCCGGGAAATGTTCCTGCAGGCGCAACTGCCGGACGGCAAGCCTTTCAAGATGCCGGGCATCGTGCCGAAACTCTCCGAGACACCGGGCACTTCCGAATGGGTCGGGCCGCAACTCGGTGAACACAATGCGCAGGTACTGCACGATCTTGGCTACGACGAACAGCAGATCGCCCGCTTGCGCGCAGACGGAGCTATTTAAGCTGAAACATTGGCAGACATCGGACGCCAACCGCGCTCACCATTGGTGGACGTGGCGGCTGTTCGGCCTGCTGTTTCTGCTCGCCCTGCCCGCCTGGGCGCAAGCCAAACCCACGCTGGTTTGGCTGTTGCGCGACCTGCCGCCCCTGACCATCTTCGAAGGCCCGAAAAAGGGCCAGGGCGTGATCGATCAACTGCTGCCGATGCTGATCGCCGGCATGCCGCAATACGAACACACGCTGATGCGGGTCAATCGCGCCCGGGGCATGCAGATGCTGCATGAGCCGTCCTTCACCTGCGACCCCTCGCTGATCTGGAGCAAGGAGCGCACGCAATGGATCGCGTTCTCTATCCCGGCGTTTCGCGCTGTCAGTAATGGTCTGGTGGTGCGTCAGAAAGATCGCAACGTACTGGCGCCGTTCCTGATCGACGGTGAAGTCGATCTGACGGCATTTCTGGCCAACGGCGAAACCAAGGTCGGAGTGGTCGCCGAGCGCAGTTACGGCGAGTATCTCGACACGCTACTCAAGCAGGCCCCGGACGGTGCGCTGACGCCGCATTATGGCAACGACGCCCTGAGCAGCCTGCTGTCGATGCAACGCCTGGGGCGTCTGCAAGTAGTGTTGGGTTACTGGCCGGAGATCCGCTATCAGGCGCATCAGGCGCAAATTGCCGAAGACGAACTGGTGTTCTATCCGATTCGTGGCACCGGCAAGTATCTGTCTGGCTTTGTCGGGTGTTCCGATACTCCCCAGGGCCGTCAGGCGATCAGCGAGATCAACCAACTGCTGCGGACCCTGCCCCATGAGCAAATGAACCAGTCGTACGCCGACTGGCTGGACCCCGAAATGCGCACGGATTACATGCAACAGGCGCGGATTTTTTTCGAGCAGCAAGCCGCACCATAAAACATTCGGGCAAAAAGAAACCCCGAGAAGTGGGGAGACGACTCGGGGTTAAACGCGGTCTACATAAAGACCCGTAGCAGCAAGCGACAAGCACCGGAGCACAATGCTTGATCCTGCTGTTATGGGGTCTGACTGACGGGGATGCAGGAAGGTTCCCACAAAAAATATTTCATCTTCACAATGCTGCACGCTTATCGAGTGCTGCGTTGCGCAAGGCCGCGATCACACAGGGTTCCAGCCGCCCCTCGGCGATCAGGACGTCGCGGTGCAAACCGTCGACCACATCGGTCAGCAGGCGCTTGTCGCTCAACTGCGCCTGATTGAATTCGCGCTCCACTACGAGGGCGCCGCTGCTGTTCTTGAGCGTCACCAGGCATTCGCCATGGGCGCCACACGGAGTCAACGTCACCTGATACGGGCTCAGAGCCTCACCGAGCAATAGACTGATACTTTCCATCTCGATCTCCACTCAATAGTCCGAAAACATTGTGCCTGGGGCGTGTTCACCATAAATGACCACCGGCCCGAGAAGAAAGTTCTGAATACCGCGCTGCTCCCGGAGCAGTTAGCGGTCTGTCAGAGCATGCACGGTGAAGATGACAGAAACATAACCATCGGCTCAAGCCCCCGCCGTATGGGCTGCCGCTTGCAGGTAGCTGTCCAGCAGCCCGCGCATCAGCACTGCCGAGACCGGCGTCTGCAGGCGCCCCAGCAGCGTCAACTCCTGCTCGTGCAGCAGGCTTTCGAGATCGCTCAGCAGACCCGGTGCTACTCGCCCCAGCAGAATGAGCGCGCTGGCCTGCCGTTCGGTCGCCAGATGGCGGACCAGCGCCAAGCCTTCCCCGCCTTTCAGCTGCGGATCGCAGATCGCGATGTCGACCCGGGTGCGCCGCTCCAGCGAGCTGCGTGCCGAGGCCAGCGATGGCGCCGTGAGTACGTCATAAATACCGACCGCGTTGAGCATCTGGTGCAACGCCATCATTCGATAAGGATCAGGTTCGAGAATCAGGACTTTGAGCGAGCGCATGGGCGACCTCGGAAACGGCAATCGCGGACGCGTCCGCAGTTGCTGCCCACTTTAGGGCAGCCTCCTTCAGTCCCCCATCGGAAAAAGAGGCGCGTGACATAGGAAATTTCCCTATATCGATGCGGACACTATCCCGCCGCCGCATCACGCTGGGTGATATCCGTCCAGCCCCCGAGCAGACCGCGCAATTCCCCATTGGCGCTGTAGAACGGGACGGTCCACTGGTAGATTTCCCGATTGCCATCGCTGAATTGCAAACGGCGTCGGCTGAAGCGGGTCCTGCGTGTTCTCAACTGAATCATGAACTCAGCATGCAGCATGTCGGCGGTGGCTCGCGGTAGCGCATCGACATCGATCAAGCGGCATCCCTGCACCTGCTCAAAGCGAAGCGACAATGCCTCTTCGTAACTTTTGTTGCACAGGATCAGGCGCCCTTCCAGGTCACGGACAAATACCGGATCAGGCATGGCATCAATCAATGCGCGCTGGAAGACCAACTGATCGCCGAGTTCGCCTTGCACGTCCCGATGCTGTTTGATCACGGCCGCCATGCGCCGATTCCATAACAGCGACATCACACAAAAGCCGCCCACCAACACCACCCCCCAGCAGCTTGAGCGGAGCCAGTGCTGCCAACCGGCGGCGGCCGGTTTCGGCCCGATGCCGCCCAGCCATTTCAGGCGAATGGCTCGCAGTTCGGAGGCCGGGAACGCTTCGAGCGCCTTGTTCAGAATGCTCAGTAATTGCGGCTGGCCTCTGCGCACCGCCAAAAGATCGGCTTCCCATTTGCCTTCCAGCAGTTCGCCGACCTGGAGCAGGCCTGAGGGATAGAGCTGCGCACCGATTTCATTTTCGATGGTGGCATAGGCCTCACCGCTTTCGACCAGCGCCCGCGCCTCGGCATAGGTTTTCACCGAACGTAATTCGATGGACGGATAATCGCGTCGGATCACCCCCTCCAGGGCATGCCGACCCGGCAATACCAGTACCCGTTTGGCCAACTGCTCCAGCGATTGCACCCCCGGCTCGCCGGCGCGGCCGACAAAAACCCAGCCGGCACCGCCAAAGGCATGACTGAAATCCAGACTCAATCGGCGCTCATCATTCATCGCCAGGGTCGTGCTCATATCGGCGGCACCGGTCTCCAGGCGCTCGAGCATTTGCGCGGTGGAAAACGACTCGCGGTAAACGAATTGCAACCCGGTCATGGCACTGATGCGTTTGAGCACATCGTTGTTCAAGCCGCTCCAATGACCATGCTCATCCAGAAACAGGTACAACGGGTACTGCTCCGCCGCCACGATCACCGTCGGGTTATCGCGAACCCATTGCCGCTCGGCTTCATTCAGCACAACGGTGCCGATGTTCAACTGCTCTTCATCATGCGCCAGATGCGCCGCAACGCCCACGCGCCAGCCAACCAACAGGTACAGCAGAAAAACCCGCTTCAGGGTGTGTTTCCATCCTCTTTCAAACAGCATTGCCACTTCCTTCGAGATCGACTCACCCGTCCTTCATGGGCGAAAACCCGAGCAGTGTGGCAGCACAAACAAAAAAGCCCGTCAGGAGACGGGCTTCAAAATGTGACAGCTTTTTCGGCTTACAGCGGCTTGCCACGGTTGCCATGCTGGCTGACAAAGGCCTGTACGGCTTTCAGTTCGTTCGGCAAAACGGTGCAGCGCTCGTTTCGCTCAAACAAATCAGAAAGATGTGCAGGCAGTTCGAGAGCTTTTCCTACACCCGCTTTCTCCACTGCATCCGGGAATTTCACTGGATGGGCAGTGCCCAGGATCACCATCGGGATGTCCAGGCTGCGACGGCATTCGCGGGCAGCACGCACGCCAATGGCGGTGTGCGGGTCCAGCACTTCGCCGCACTGCGCGTAGACGTCGGCGATGGTTTCGCAGGTTTGTGCATCGTTCACGGCCAGCGAGTCGAACAGTTTGCGCGCTTCGGTCCAGCGCTCTTGCTCGACGCTGAAACCACCGCCCTGCTTGAACGAATCCATCAAACCGGCGATCGCCGCACCGTTGCGACCGTGCAGGTCGAACAGCAGGCGTTCGAAGTTCGACGAGACCATGATGTCCATCGACGGCGACAGCGTGGCGTGCAGGGTTTCCTTG
>Ga0153948_1000208_pt1 | contig 31561 bp, 35 predicted proteins | sample TSNJ032MetaG_FD_104696 | JGI IMG/M metagenome (GOLD analysis project Ga0153948, IMG submission 104696) | Attine ant fungus gardens microbial communities from New Jersey, USA - TSNJ032 MetaG | ecosystem: Host-associated > Fungi > Mycelium > Unclassified | place: USA: New Jersey, Wharton State... | reverse complement strand
CACCAATAGGTGTGCCATCCTCTGCCTGCTTCAAAACGAATGCAATCTGCGCCTCTGAAAACTTCGATGCCTTCATGGAACTCTCCTTCTCCCGGATAAGGGACCATAAGTGGAAAATTCCAGTTCTGAATGGCCTAATTTAACGGGAGCACGTCAGAAACCGCAAATACCTGTTATCGCGATGTTCATCGGTATATAGTCTAAACCTTCATAAAAAAACCGGTATTTGATATGAATGTTAGCCTGAGGTGCCGATAAAGTCCTATAAGGTGGTCATATCATTTGATTTAAATCAAAGATTGGCCAAAGAAGAAGGTATAAAAATACCCAGACAAGCAGCAAAGACACTAGAACAGGGTCAATGAAATGACTATTTTGCGTTATGATCTACGACAGGATCCCGATGGGCGGTGGACTGTTTACAAAATTGCTACTGGCGCTCCAGCAAAGATCGAAGGACGGTTTTGCAGCGGTCTTAGTCAAGCCGAAGCTGAAGATCTCGTTTATGCGTTAAATTGGAGAGGGGATAAGGAGGGAGGAGCCTATCCGTCCAATAGGGAATAGTATTGATTTGTATGACATTAAAAAATTGGACGCATCACAAGTTCGATTGTATATCAGGTATATGTACCAATCAAGTGTACTTTAATCCATTTCCGGCGCTCGGTCCAATAGCTTTTAATAGGAGGGATCATATCGATCGGCAAATGATTGCGCGCGAGTCGCGCATATGTGGCGCGGGCGTGTGCAACATATGCCGGTGTTAGCTGCTCATGACTGAAACTTGACATGTCGCGACGCTCGATATCCCACCAGAGATGAGCCCACAAGTGCAAGCTCACGGCATCGGATGGTAGAATACAATTCATCTCAAACAACTGGGAAAGTCCAATTCGCGTCCAGTCAAGCGCAAAAAAACGGCTCTCGGGCTCTACCCGGATCAGGTTGGGGTTCTCAAGACTTAGATGATAGGGAAGAATGGTAGAATGATTGCTCCAACTTCCATCGAAAGCCTCCAACATACGCTCCTGCCAGATTTTTACAAAGGGAGCACCAGCCTCCGCCATGATTAAGGCATTACAAAGCGAACCTTTTGATGACGGGAAAGCTACTGCATCTACGCGCTCGCGGCCCATTACACACGACTCTCCAAATAACTGATCTGGTAAAGGGGCAACAAAAAGTGTATCCATGTCCGCATAAACACCCCCATATTCAAGCAATATACGGAGACGCACAAAGTCCGCAATATGCGCGTAGGAATAGCTTGCAGTGTAGCTATTGGCATAGTGCAATTCTGTAGAAAAATCACTTTCGGGCAGTTGTACGATTTCGATCTTTGGAAGTATCCTTTCCCATAATTCGCCCCAAGGCTCGTTGCGCAGATGCACTATAACTTTTTCCGGTTTGTTAACAGCGAGACAGGACGCCAGACACAAATAATGGAGGAGGTGAAACGGTTCACTTTGTGGGCGTATCCCGAACACAAAATGATAAATGTTCGGAATTCTTTTTGGCAAAACTGTAGCGGTTAACAACGCGCAAGTCATGGATGACCTTCTCAATTTAAGGACTGCACGCCTACGGTGGCATTAATACAGATCTTGCAGCATTTGCGATTTACTTTCAAGCTTTCCACATTCCAAATAGCAATTAGTCTAGGCAGCGTGGACGACTTGGTTGACGTTTTGATCGAAGCTTGATTCAAGACTGCTTTTTGGAGGCAGTTATGAGCCGAGGCGATCTATCGACGCTGGAGCGAAGCCGGGGTCTGGGAGGCCGTTTCAGTCACCCTTGCTGAGATCATGGCTGACAGTGGCCACTACAGCATCGATAGCACCACGGTTCGCGCCCATATTTCGGCAGCGGGCGGAAAAAGGGGATTCATCGACGTGCTCTTGGCCGCTCGCGGGGCGGGTTCACCAGCAAACTTCACTGTCTGGCTGATGCCAGAGGAAGACCGCTTGCCTTCCACCTAACGGTTGGCGAGACAGCAGATTGCAAGGCTTATGACACATTGATCAGCTTACCCGAGCAAGCGCCACAGGCGCTCCTTGCTGATAAGGGCTACGATGCGGATGCCATTCGTAATGATCTCGCCAGCCACAATATCGACCCCGTCATTCCTGGCAGAGCAAACCGCCGCGTAAAGATTGAATATGATCGCACGCTGTACAAACAGCGCAACTTAATCGAACGGATGTTTGGCCGACTGAAAATCAACCGCGCCATTGCCACCCGATACGACCAACTCGCCGAGAGTTTCATCAGCATGGTTCATATTGCCACCGCAAGATACTGGCTCAAATTCGTCCACGCTGCCTAGTTTGAACACACTGAACGGCATATATTGGAATGCGCGGGGAAACGTCGGCAACAAATCCGTTTTGTTAAGAGTGATCGAACATATCACTGCTGGTACTACCATGTAACTTTGAGCCCTGTTCTTCCACCAAAACTCCAGCTATCGCCACCCGCCAATCCGACACTGTAGTCTCCTGTAGCGAACATCCTGACATTTTTGGCGAGCTCGGCTGACAGACCGAGCCCAAACGAACCCCAGGTTCCGCCTAGATCGGCACCAAAGGTAACCGAATTGCCTCCAGACAGGTTAGAAAAAGTGGTGTCCGCGCTGGCTCCAAAACTCGACCAGACATTGACTGCGGCCCAACCTGTTATTCGTCGGCCAGCCTGGGTTGTCCAATCATGGGCAAGCCGCCCGCCGAGACGTCCGTAAATGGCATCACTGTCGTCAAAGCCAATTAGGCCGAAACGGTCGCGTCCATTTCCAAGCGACACATGTTGGTACACAAGCTGAGCCGACGGTTCCAGTGTCCAGTCGGACCCGAGAGCGACGGGATAGCCGCCTTCCAACGACGCAGCGACACCCCAGCCTGACGTCTCGAAGTTCTCACCAAGAATCGAGCTTGCTTCGGCCTGATCATAGCGAGTGCCCTGGAGGACAGCGTCGACATACCAACCCCGTGCGCCGAAATGGGTCCAGTAGCCACCTAATGAGTAGGCGTTCATATCTGACGAACCTGAAACGCCGCCGTAAACGCCGCTTACATCGGCTGTACCTCTAGCATAACCGAAATAGACGCCTGCTATGTCGCGCGAGTTGTTCTCATTTTGCCGGCGCAGTAGATCCATGCCGGTCTGGATTCCCCAGATATGAAAGTCGTAGCTGGGGCCGTGGTCGAGCAAGCCATTTAGAGCTTCCCGCATAGTGCCCTTTCCGAAATCGGCGCTACCAGTCTCGCCGAAAAATCGGCCCCAAGCGGCACCCCCACGGCTCACACGTCCATCAGCGTAAACCGCAGCCTGCTCTGGGGTAGGCGTGCAGCGATAGTTCTGAGTCGGATCCTTACAGAATACGGTTTCTGTCGGTGCAACCGGATCTGGATAGTCCTCGCCGAAGCGGTCACGATAGGTCCCAAGCGTATCAAGCCCTAACCGATGGGCCAGCACCGGCAGCACCGTATCCGTCGGCACTTCGGGGCGATAGTCTGGGACCTCCGGTTCAGGGGCCGGTGGGCCTGGTAGAATTAGAGTCGAACGCAAATACCAATTCCCGTCGGCATAGTCTGCACCGACACCGTTTCTATACAGCTGGTATTCATAGGCTCCGCTAGCGACGCGATCGCCAAGGGCGAACGCGCCATCTGACGAAGCTGTCTTGTTTCGAACCTCAACGATCTGGATGCCATTACCGAGGGTCTCTTCTCCACCTCCTGCGCCATAGGTCACGAAAACTCTTGTCGAACCAGTCGCGCCAACTCTCGTTGAATCTACCACAAGCATGTCCGAGTAGGAATTGGTGATGCCGCCAGCTGGCAATCCCGCATTAAGCACAGTATTGACTAGCAAGTTGCCACCTGTCACGAAAGTGCCACTGCCGGGCTGCAGCACTCCGCCGACAAATCCGGGGCCGCCAGTAATCACCAGCGTATTACCGATAGCCGGACCACGCAGATCTATATCACCCTGGTTGTTGAAGGTAGCGAGGTTGGTGAACTGACCCTGAACCACGCCCTCCCGTCGCAGATCGTAAAAGCTTGCCTCGAGGGGTTGACTGTCTATACCGGTCGTCGGCACGTAGTAGTTTGTGGGATCGACATTAGTGGCACCGATCACCGGTGCTAGACTGACGCTTCCGCTGCTCATGTTATTGAAGGTAGCATCAGGCCCGCCGAAATCGGAAATCGAGACGCGCTTCATGTCGCGCGCACCATCGCCATCAATGTCGGCAAAATTTCGCACGTCGAACAGACCTGCATTGTCAAAGACATGAGGAGCGCCTGCCAGAAAATTTACGTAACCAGTGACGGTATTTTGATTCAGAACCTGAAGCGTCTGGATGGGTGGCATTCCCGAAAAGCATGGGTTCTGTTGCGGAAGTGCTCCTGGACCATTCTCGCTTGCGCACGCAAAGCCCATAGTAACGGCCTGGTCGTTGAGCGCGTTAACAAAGCCTTGGTTCAGAATAGTCATGGCTGGGGTTGAACCCGTCGCTCCACTATACACGACGATGCCAGCGGCCGGGAGATTGCTTCCAACTGACGCCGTTGTATCTGTGGCAATCGATGACGGCACCAGAAAAAAGGACCCTTGAGTGGACAAAGCCGTGTCGGACCAGCCGCCCATCACTGAAACGTTGGGGGCTACTTCGACCTGCACGGTGCCACTGCCCGATGCCGCTGCTATACCCACTGATCTTTGCCCGAGCGCAATGATATTGCTATTTGCGGCCACCGTGACCGATCCTGAAGCCAAGCCATTTGGGGCGAAGCTTACCGCAACAACGCCCCCTGATTCCGATCCGGTAGCGGTAATTGGACTGTTGTTTTGGATCGAAATGCTACCAGATGGACCAAAGATGGGAAGGCAGGTGCCCGAGCTGCAGTCAATTACCACTTGGGAACGAGCAGCCGCAGCAATGCCATACGCACCGGTGCCTGTCGTGCTAATCTGGCCAGAGCGAATGTCCAGGGCACTGTCCGACAGGCTTGCGAATGCAAAGATGCCTGCCGAACCTGTCCCTGACGTCAAAATTGAGCCGCCGGTTGAATTGATAGTCACTGGCCCGCCGCCGAATGTTGCTATGCCCGGCGCAGCACTCCCGCTAGTTGTTATGTGACCCGATGTTACACTGAGCGGGGAAGCAGACCGGAAGTCGGCGGCGACTATGCCCGCACTCGATTCTCCCGTTGTATTCGTTAGACCACCAGTGGCGTCGATTTGTATCGGAGTATCAAATGAGTTAACTTCGACACCGCTCGACCGTGGTCCTGTCGTAGATATATCCCCCGTAGCGACCGTGACGCTGCTTCCAAAGAAGCTAGAAGCTTGTACACCCGGAGATGATCGACCACTCGTCAAAACAGTCCCTGCCGTGGTGTCGATACTCAATCCGGCGGACAAACTCCGTATACCTGGACTGTTGTCGCCATGAGTGATGACGTCGCTCGTGAAGAGACTGGCTTGTGTAACGGCAGTAATATCTATCGCCGGTGAACTTTCTCCAAAAGAAATAATTTGCCCTGGTCTGGTGTCCAAATAGATTTCGTTGTCAAATATGGTAATCGCTGGCGCTGAAAGGAAATCATTTGCAGCGCTACCCGCCGTAACATTTCCAGTGGTAATGTTTGTCACACCAGAAAAGTTAGAGGCCGATATACCGCTAAAGCCTCCGGTGGCTGTAATGCTCCCCTGACTTGTATCTAGGATAAGTGTTGAGCCGCTTCCGAGCGTCTCAACTGTAAGACCATTCGCTACACTGGTTTGAACGACGGTGCCGGGTGCAAACGAAAGATTGAAGTCGGCGGTCGGCTGGTATGTGATGCCAGTTGCGAAGGGATTGCCGCTCGGCTGGCAAACGATAGTCGTCCCTGCGCCGCATTCGTCAGCCGCCTGCGCAGTTTGCCGCACCGTTATAACGGCTGGCAACATCACAGGCGCCACAAGTAACATTCTGATGAGGACCTGATGAGAGGAAGTCGAACGCAAGTTGGAAACGAGTAGCTTTCTGCACTGGGGACAGCCCAGCCGAACGCCTGATAGTCCTATAGAAACAAACAACTCTCGCACAACTTGAGCCGTTCGCATATCTGCCCAGTCACGTCTCCCACCGTCAATACTGCAGCCACTTGCCTGAACATTATGCTTACCCATGCCCCGCTCCTCCCTCGAATTATCGCGGATAGCCAACGACAAACGCTAACGCCAGCATAGCTACCGCTATGCCGTCCTAGCTTGAAAAGATATCAATGTTCAAAAAACGACGCCCACCACATAATAGGCAACGACATTATACACTACCTCATCTTTAAAGTATAGCGCCATGGAGATTAGCCATCTATTGCGAATCTATTGGGAACTCGTTAGGCTATAAGAAAGGCCTTTCTGTCGTCCACGCTTGACGGTCTTGTTGCCCCGTATTATAGTATTTGTGCGCTAACTGTGCCTAATTGATACTCGAGCCAGAGCCTTCGCGCAGTCGTAAATTCTAGTGTAGCGAATAATGAACCTTCGGCGTTTTTACCCGAGTCGCAGGCTTTAGATATTCGAAGACAAAAGTATTGCTTCTGGAGAAACTGCTATGATCGCGTCTTCCCCCATGGTGCAAAAAGAATCTCGCCCCAGCCCCGATCAGATTCTCAACGTTGCGGCGAAGCGAAATTACGAATTGCCACGTCTGGTTACCCACGTTATCGATGGTAGTGACGTGAGCAGTCGTCTGTCAATGAGCGGAAATATCTAACTCCGATAATGGCGTTATGCTTTCTGCCGTGTAACTTCGTTTAATCTGTCCTTAGTCGATGTTAAGTTGCTATGTCTGTGACAGTTTCCGCCGCTATGATTATGCTCAATGAAGATAGGTTTCTGGGCGATTGTCTTGAGACGATAGTAGATTGTGTTGACGAGATCGTTATCACTGACACCGGATCGGTTGATCAGTCTCTGGGAATTGCAAGGTCCTTTGGAGCGCGCGTTATCGAACGACCATGGACAGGCGACTTTTCGGCGGCTCGGAATGCGGCGCTTGCCGAGACGTCTTCCGATTGGATTCTTTATATTGATGCAGACGAACGTCTCAGCCTGCCTAAAGGCGGTCGCGTCGCTGACTATATTGATCCATCTGCCGTCGCAGGCCTAGTCAGATTCCGACCTCAAAGTAGATTTACTCGCTACCGGGAATGGCGCCTGTTTCGTTCCGATCCGCGTATTCGTTTCCAGGGAAAAATTCACGAAACAATGGTCGATGCCATTCGGACCGTCAGCACTACCGAAGGCGCTCATATTGGCAGGACCGAAATTGAGATCGACCACCTCGGATATGACGGCGATCAGACGAAGAAACACGCTCGAAATCTGCCAATGCTGCGCGAGGCAGTACGCGCAGAGCCGTATCGGATTTTTCTCTGGTCTCATTTGGTCGAAACGCTTGCCGCCGTTGGCGAAATTGAAGCAGCGCGTATGGCAGCCCGGCAAGGTCTCGCCCATATAAATTGTCATTCGTCGGAAAAGGACCATGCTGCGGCGAGTATGATACGACAATTCATAGCACGTGACGGGTTGAATCACAGTCTAGAAATACTTGACATTATTGAAAAGGGGTTAGTCTGTTTTCCAGAGGACTTCGCACTGATTTATCTAAAGGGACGTGCCCTCCTGAAAAAGAAAGATGCACAAGGCGCATTGAAGATTGCACAGTTATTACTTCAAATAAATCCGGATGAATTGAACGAGAGTATACTTGCTTTCGATAGGCTTATATTTGGTGCCTGGGCGGCGGAATTGGCTGCTCTCGCAAATCTGCAACTTGGCCGCGAATCTCAGGCTCTTGCCTATTTTTCTATGTCGGCCAGATGCTCTGCAACCACATAATAAGGAGCCCGTCTTGTCACAGATCCTCTCCCTTATACTTGTATATACCGAAGGATGGCAAGACATTGCCGACTTCCAGCGAATTAAGGTATATGTCGAAGAAATGGCACCCGACATTAATGTCTTCCTAGCCTCAAATCTTTCGCGTAACTCCTATACACGTAAAATTGCTGCGCGAAAGCCAACGCTGGTTTTCTCTCCAATAAAGCTACTGTCATTTCAACCAATACGTGGACGGTTCTATGTCGGACAGCCGTGCTCCAAACTCGAAGAAATGAAGGCCTTGGTAGCTGGAGGTGTTCGCGTGCCAAAGTTTGAGGAGATTACACCAGATACTGTGCTCTCCGAACATGATTATGGTCGCTATGTAGTTGTTAAACCCTCTCATCCCCTGGCCTCTTGGGGCGCCGGGATAGAACTTGTACGAACGAACGAAGTAAAGTACCGATCACCTTCAACATATCCAGTGGGACATCCCGGACGTCTTGCTCCGATGTTCGCACAAAAATTTATCGACTGCGGTCGCGCTATGACTTGTCGGGTACTCACTTTTTTTGGAAAGCCAATCTTTACTTATTGCCGTGAATCGACGCGTGAACTTCAGCTGGAGAAGAAACAAGGAGCATTTGAAATTCGTGATTTTATGCCGACAGCACCCAATTCGGTTGCATATGTTGCGCGTGCCACGGATCTTTTTGCTTTCGCTGAAACTGCCTTTCGAGCTGTTCCTCATGTTGCGTTACAGGGATGTGATATTCTTCGAGCACGCGACGGCGAACTCTATATGCTCGAGATAAATCCCGGCGGCGGCACTTGGATGTTTTCCAACGTTAACGCTCACGGATACAAGCAAAGGTTGAATGTAAACGACTTGCAGGATGAGTTTGATGCATTTCGGACCTGCGCGAAGCTTCTCATCGAACGAACACGCGCTGAGGCCACATAGATGAACCATGGTTAGGCGGGCGACAATTATTTCACCGATAATGCCGGCAGAGACGGGCAACGGACTTGCCATGCGTATGGGTATGTTTGCCGAGGCCCTGTCGAAAATTGCAAAACTGCAGGTTATAGTTGTCCCTGTTGCAGGGGGGGACACGGACAAGAGTCCGTTGCTACGGCGGATTTGTGCTAGGTTAGACGTCGTTCCGATACAGGGGCGGCGCGATCCAAAATTTGAACTAATTACTGGTATTCGCGACCCCATGTTCAGGCTTGAGGCGTATCGCCTTTATGGATTGCCCAGTCTCTCCGCCTTCCTCTCGCCGAAGGTCATAAACGAGATATCGGGGTTTTTGCGAGCGACGAGCCCAGATTTGCTGCATATAGGGCGAGCCTATTTAATGCCTATCAGGCAGTTTGCCGCCCAAATCCCTTTGGCTACGATCGATCTAGACGAAGCGGACATCTCATCTCTACACACTCAGGCGAAGGTGGCCCGAAACAATGGAGATGAATGGCATGCCAGTTGGCTCGAGCAAGAAGGCAAACTGTGTGACCGCTTGATTGTCGAGCACGGCAAGGGGTTTACTCGGCTGTTCGTTGCCAGCCGTCTTGAAGCGGAGAAGCTGGGAAGATTGCATCCGCAGACCACCTTCGATGTGGCAGAAAATGCGGTCGACATTCCATCCAGCATAAGGCAGGAAAACAACGACGACTGCACCTTGCTTTTTGTTGGCTCCCTGAGCTTTGAACCCAACACAAGAGCGATTGTCGATTTTTGTGAGAACGTGCTTCCTGCAGTCAGACGATCCTCTGGATTGGACAGCAGTCTGCAGCTGCTGATTGCGGGTGCTAAGCCACCTGCCTCTATCAAAGCGCTGGGAAGCGCCCCGGGTGTAAATGTATTGGGCTACGTCTCTGATGTTGCGCCCCTTTACCGAAGGGCGACGTTGTCGATTGCACCTCTCTCGGCTGGTGGAGGGACCCGCATCAAGTTGATCGAATCCGCGGCGCACGGGGTTGCGAGTATCGCAACCTCTATCGGCGCGGAAGGAATAGAATGGCCCGTACGTACGGGTGGGTGGATCGCTGATATGTATGAGCCATTCATTCAAGCCTGTAAAACTGCCTTAAGCCATCCGACAGAACGCAAGCATCGCGCTATTCTGGGGCGCAACTTTGTTCGCCAACACCATTATCGTCCCGACTTGATATCGGAGATTTCGAGACAGCTGTTGGAGGTCTTTTAATGGAGCCTGACTTCGAGAGTCATGAATACATCCCGGTTGCCTGCATTCGAGTTTTCGAATGTATAGAATCGGAAAACGGATGTCTTATCTATGACGGAAACAAGATTCACTTTCTCAACCTGACGGCTTATTTTATTTTGCTAAGTTGCGACGGCAAAACGAGTATAGGAGCAATGGCGCGGTCATTGGAGCAAGCGTTCGGGTTGGCAACGCCACCGCTAGCTGATGTCACCCATTTCCTTTCAGAGCTAAAGGCAATTGGGTTTATATCCCGTTAGCAAGCGGGGAATACGTTAGATTACCGCAAAGCTGATATTTTGAGACAGTTAGTTTAAATAAAAGTCAGATCTGTTTAAAGCTGCTTCACATCTGATACTGTACGCGGACATAAAGCAATAAAGCCGCCCTACCGATTTCTGAACATCCGCAATTAAGCATGACATGAACGCGCTAAACATCCGTCACTGATTTACATGTTGTGCTTCTTGCTGACCGACATGAGTACCATGCTGTGGGAAACATCGGCCGTTGGGGTTTCTTGGTAACGGCCCGATTGCTACCGCCTGTTGAAACAAGGCCTCGTGACGTAAGACACGTCTTTAGCGACGTCGTTAATGACGTGTCTTGAGATTGAGGTAGACGATGCGGATGGAGATACTGGGCCACGAACGCCGCCGTCGGTGGCGAGCCGAAGAGAAGCTTGCGATAGTCAGTTCGGTTGGGGTTGATGGCGCGACAGTCACAGAAGTTGCGCTCCGTCACGATGTATCGCGGCAGCAGATTTATATGTGGCGTAGCGAGTTGAAGAGGAAGGGGCTTCTGCCTCCCTCGCCGGAGCCCTTGTTTCTTCCCGTTGACATGACTGCCGCTCCGCTTGGCTCTGAGCCGAATAGCTCCGTCAATGTTGCACCCTCGATGATCGAATTGCAATTGCGCTGCGGTCGTCGACTTTGTTTTGGCAGCCAAGTGGAAGGTGCAGTGCTGACGCGGCTCATCCGGGCGGTGGAACAGGCATGATTGGACCGGGCACCGGCGTTCGCGTTTACCTTGCCTGCGGCGTCACAGACATGAGGAAGGGTATTGAGGGCCTTTCGATGTTGGCACAGGATGTCTTGCGCCAAAAGCCGACAGGTGGAGCTGTCTTCGCCTTTCGTGGGCGGCGTGGTGATCGGGTAAAGCTCCTGTATTTTGATGGCCAGGGATTTTGTCTTTACTATAAAATTCTGCAGAAAGGCCGTTTCCCCTGGCCTTCAGCGGCCGATGGGACGGCTCGACTGACTGCAGCACAACTGGCGATGCTATGGGAAGGAATAGATTGGAGACGTCCGGACTGGGGTGCTCCGCCAGCACGTGTCGGTTGATTTTATCTTACTGAAACTACTTGTTTTTATGGCATTCTGTCCTGACTTATGCTAGTCAGGATCATGTCGAATGCGAGCTCAATTCTTCCTGATGATCCAGCCTTTCTGAAGGCGATGATCACCGCCTTACAGGCGGAGAATGCGAAGATGTCGGCGGCGTTGAAAGCGCACGACCACCTGATCCAGGGTTTGAGGCTACGCATTGCCCGGCTGAAGAAACAGATCTTCGGCAATTCTTCTGAAAAGATCGAGCGGGAAATTGCGCAACTGGAACTGGCGCTGGAGGATCTGTTGATTGCCAGTGCCGAGCACGAGACCGCGCCCGTCGAAGAGCTTGAAAACGATACAGCTTGTGGTCCGGAGGAGACTTCACAATCCCGGTCACTGCGTCGACGTCCGCGTGTGTCGGAAAATGCCGTTCGCGAACGCCAGGAACTGGATCCCGGTCATTGTTGTCCTGCCTGCGGCGGAGAATTGCGCCTTGTCGGAGAGGATGTCAGCGAAATCCTCGACATGGTCGCAGCAACGATGAAGGTCATTGAGATCGCCCGACCAAAGAAGTCGTGCCGTTGCTGTGAGAAGATGGTGCAAGTTCCCGCCCCCAGCCGCCCGATACCGGGTAGCATGGCTGGTGCCGGGCTTCTGGCCTATATCCTGGTCTCGAAGTTCGACGATCACCTGCCGCTCTATCGCCTCAACGAGATCTTCGCGCGGATGGGTGCCGATATACCTGACAGCACACTGGTGGACTGGTGCGGTCGTGCCATGCAAGTGCTCCGTCCGCTGATCGAGCGCATTGAGACCGAGATCATGAAAAGCGATCTTCTCCATGCTGACGATACGCCGATCCGGGTGCTGGATCGGTCGCTGCGCGACAAGGGACTGGGCAAAGGTGTGAAGAAGGGCAGGATCTGGACATATGTCCGCGATCAACGTCCATGGGCAGGCGGCGCACCGCCAGGTGCGGTTTATTACTTCGCGCCCGATTGGAAGGAAGAGCACGTCCACCATCATCTGCGAGAGGCGAGCGGCATCCTCCAGGCCGATGGTTATAAAGGCTACGCAAAACTATACGAACCTGATGCGGGTGGGAACCGCCGCTTCCGCGAGGCTTCCTGTTGGGCGCATTGGCGGCGTGACTTTCATGACATCTGGACCGCGAACAAATCCGGGATTGCGCGCGAGGCTCTCGATCGGATTGGAGCGCTGTATGATATCGAGCGGGATATTGCAGGCCGGCCCGCCGATGTAAGGCTTGTCACGCGTCAAAAGCACAGCAAGCCGAAGGTCGATGAACTGCACGCATGGGCAGAAAAGCAGTTACTTCGCATTCCGGGAAAAAGCGAACTGGCGAAGGCTTTGCACTATGGCTTGAACCGCTGGCAGTCTCTCTGCCTGTTCCTGCAGGACGGTCGTGTGGCTATGGACAATAATGCTGCGGAGCGAGCCCTGAGGCCCATTGGTGTTGGACGCCGGAATTGGTTGTTCGCAGGCGCTGACACCGGCGCGGAAACTCTGGCACGCGCGATGACGATCATTGAAACGGCGAAGATGAACGGCATCAACCCGCAAGCCTATCTGGCAGATGTGCTCGACCGCATTCATGATCACAAGATCAATCGGCTCGGTGAGTTGCTCCCTTGGAACTGGAAGCCTCTCGCAGCAGAACATGCAAAGGCAGCCTGATGGCGACGGTCAGATTTGTCTTCACGCTCGACTATGTCGCCGAAATGCTCAACGAGGATGCTGACCTTCTGTATGCGATTATCCGCAATGACGATAATCTGAGCTATGGCAGTATCATCACTGTCGTAACCGGTGAGGATCAAACCACTTCCGCTTTGACGGACGACGGCATCGATGAGCTCAGACAGATGCTGGCCGATGCTCGCAAATCAGCCGCAAATTGGCAAGAATTCCTCGAATGCTTTGTCGATGACGAAGAGATCGTCGAGCGCGTCAAGACATATTCTCCACGGTAACAACCGGGCCGTTACGTTTCTTGTTTCATTAGAATGAACCAATCAGACTACTCGTTTAAGTTACGGAGCAACCAATGTGGTGTTCGACAGAGAAAACGTTGAGTTCTACAACGATTGGACCAGTCTCTGGCTCATCGAATTGTGTCAGTCTGCCCCATTTGGCCGCGTATCTCCTGATGTCAGCTGGGCTAATACTCCTCGCTGCCTGCCATCCTCAACTCGGCCCAAGCGAGTTTCGACAGACTGGTAGTGCCTTCGCGAAGGAACCTTACTTGGTTCGTCTTGTAAACCGAGCAAAATTCGACGCGGCGTTGCGCCCTATAGTCCTGCCGAATGCAAACAATGAAAAGCCCGGTACTATTGTTATAGATACCAACTCCCGTCATCTCTATCTAGTCGAGAGCGCCGACCAGGTCGTCCGCTATGGAATAGCCGTTGGGGCCGCTGGTAAAGTATGGAAAGGTACGGCAACCATAGGAAAAAAGGAGAAATGGCCAGCGTGGTATCCGACAGATGATATGAAAGCTGTCCTCCCTGGAATGCCAGAACGTATTCCGCCTGGGCCCGACAATCCACTCGGCGCCCGTGCGCTCTACCTCTACCAAGGTGGCCGAGACACGCTCTACAGGATACACGGTACTTCAGAACCATGGACAATCGGCAAGCGCGCATCCTCTGGCTGTATTCGCATGTTTAACGAAGATGCAATCGCCCTCTACGACAAGGTTCAGGTTGGAGCGAAAGTGATCGTGCGTTAGAGTTATATCGTCAACTGTTGAACTCGTTTACTGACGAAGCAGCCGCAATTGTTCAGTTGTATGCTTCTTCCACGAAGCGAGCTTGTCTGAAAGCCAGTGCGACCGCAGTTAGAGTCGATTGGCCCGCCTCGAAGTGGGAAATACTGCGCTTCGCGATACAAAGGAATTTGACACCCATAGGCTTGCCATTCGCATCGAAGCCGCCGTCTTTGGCGTTTAATTTCCGAATATATGGTTGACATGGCAATGCGCGTTGATCGTATTCAAGAATTCAATTTTTGTTATCTGTCAAACAAATATTTGCAATTAACTATATTTGATAGGACAAGTTGTTAACCAGAATTGAGGCGGGCTGCGGCTCTGAACGCAAAACTAGCACCGTCAAAGCATGATGGCTTTGGCGATGCTACCTGAACAGGTACCGAACGCTTTGTTCTGGTTGCTCATTCAGATCAATGCTCACGAAGGAGAATCACATGTACCAACATATACTTATCGCAACCGACGGCTCAGATCTTGCAAACAGATGCGTCGATCGGGGTCTTTCGTTGGCCAAGGCGCTGAAGTGTCGCGCAACTGTAGTAACAGTAACGGAGCCATATAGTAGTTCAGGAATTTTCGGTGGTATGCTGGATGATGATAGTATTGTTGCGAAGTATAACGAAAGCTGGAAAAAATTCGCATCCAGTGTTTTGCAACGTTCGCAAGACCGTGCGGCTGAACTTCAGATCGAAATCGATACTGTTCACATCATCAATCCGATACCATCCGACGCAATTATTAAGGCCTCAGAGGCACTTGATGCTGACCTTATCGTGGTTGCAACGCATGGCTACTCTGGAGCGAAGCGCCTACTTCTAGGTAGCCAAGCAAACGAGATCATCACACTGGGAAGAAAATCAGTGCTTGTCGTAAGATAGTCCAAAGGCGGTTACTTACCGACGATGCTTTAGCATGAGATGCTTCCTGTTGGTGGCATGGCCAGACTGTTGGAGTTCATCGTTAAAGCATTGCGCTATGGGACGCGGCGGTGGGTGCCTAGACCCCTTATATCATGCCAAGTAGCCTATGGGAAAGTAGCTATTGCGAGAGCTTCAACTCGAAGCTTTACAATGAACTGCTCAACCGCGAAGTCTATTCGTTCAGATGGTAACACCAGTGAAAAACCTTCGCGCCCGCCGGATGAGAGGAATGTTGTGACGGCACCTGACGCACATCGCCTTTCGTCAGCACTATATCGATTACATCCTGAAATTATCCCAGTCATTGTATCGCCAGGATCAGCCTCGCTTTCTTATCAGTTCTTCCGCTTGCCGGGCTTTCGGCCCAGCCCCAGTTTTTTAGCGAGACTGGAGCGGACAGCAGCATAGCTTGGAGCAACCATCGGATAGTTGTGAGGAAGCCCCCATTTCGCGCGATACTGTTCCGGCGACAAATTGTGATGGGCTCTCAGATGCCACTTGAGCGACCTGAACTGCTTCCCGTCTTCCAGACAGATGATGTAATCGTCCTGCACAGATTTCCTGGGATTTACCGCTGGAATGAGCATCAGTTCAAACAAAGCCTGCTGCGGCTCGATTGCCCCAAGCGAAGAAACCTGTTCATGCACAGCCTCAATGAAGTCCGGCAAATCGACGCACGAGACGACATTGTTCGCGACATAGGCTGAAACTATTCTAGCAGTCAATTCCGCAATATGGGTCTGTTTTTCATCAATCATTGAAATGCCCCCGTTATTTCATAAAATTCTGACTGCAGCCACTCCAACATATTCTCGCTATAGAATACAACATATGATTGCCGAAAATTGGGTGACTTGCGGCCCAAACGGGCATGAACAATAAATGGAAACTTGGTCACGAGAGGTTGACAGATTCTCGAAATCGTCAAACCACTCCTTCAAATAGCCAGCATGATAGTCGCAAATCCCCGGAGGCGGGACTATATGATAGCCCACCTCACATGGCTCACAATGGGTTTGAAACTCGGCAAAGGCACCGCTCCCACGGCGCCGTCATTCATCCTGGCATCGACGCTCGTTCCGGGACAAGAACGCGCAGCAGATATAACCAGAAGCGCTCGAGAATAACCAAGGAAGACGGGAGGCTATTGACGCCTTTGGGGATGAGCCGTTCCCGAATGACCAGACCATATCTGGGCCCGAACGTCAGGTTCGCAAACCGAAGTTTATCTGCAGCGTTGGCACTGCCAACGCCTGCTGCAAAGAGTGCTATGATTGTTAGGCAGCGTGGACGAACTTGAGCCAGTATCTTGCGGTGGCAATATGGACCATGTTGATGAAACTTTCTACGAGTTGGTCGTATCGGGTGGCAATGGCGCGTTTGATTTTCAGTCTGCCAAACATCCGTTCGATTAAGTTGCGCTGTTTATAAAGCGTGCGATCATACTCAATCTTCACGCGGCGGTTTACTCTGCCAGGAATGACGGGGGGCGATTTTGCGGCTGGCAAGATCATTCCGAATCCACATCATAGTCCTTATCAGCAATAAGCGCCTGTGGCGCTTGCTCGGGTAAGTTGATCAATGTGTCATAAGCCTTGCTATCTGCTGTCTCGCCAACCGTTAGGTGGAAGGCAAGCGGTCGTCCTCTGGCATCAGCCAGACAGTGAAGTTTACTGGTGAACCCGCCCCGCGAGCGGCCAAGAGCGCGTCGATGAATCCATCTTTTCTGCCCGCTGTCGAAATGGGCACGAACCGTGGTGCTATCGATGTTGTAGTGGCCGCTGTCAGCCATGATCTCGGCCAGGGTGACTGAAACGGCCTCCTAGACTCCGGCCTCGCTCCAGCGTCGGAACCGCCGATAGATTGTATTCCAATTGCCGTATTTGGGTGGAACATCCCGCCACGGCGTACCGCAGCGAAGTCTCCAAAGTATGCCGTTGATGATTGCACAAATTTGATTCGGGCGACGCCCGCGTCCCCGATTGACGACTTCAATCGGAAGCAAATCCTTCAAGACACGCCATTCGGATTCGCTCAAATCACCTCGGCTCATAACTGCCTCCAAAAGGCAGTCTTGAATCAAGCTTCAATCAATACGTCAACCAAGTCGTCCACGCTGCCTAGTCATTGATTGAGAATTTCACCGCTGTCTTTCAACTCAATGCTTTTTTAAGATGGGTGCTGGAGAACCAAGGCGACCACTGTGCAAAACACACTGCGTTCGAGCGCCGACCGAACAACGTGGACTGCTGCAGACAAATTAACCAAGCTGATTCTGGTTGGCTTTCCAGATTTGCTTCGGCAGTGGTTTGAAGACATTGCTGCAAAGCTGAACAGTATCTGAGACAGGTATGCTTCTGTCATGGTCACAATAGTGCCAAACAACATTTTGCTGATGCGTGGCTCATGAGGACTCCGCCATCAACAATGGATCGCCAGCGTCTGACAGACATTGGTGACAGAAAGCCGCTCAAGTTTAGGCGGAACAGTGTTCACTCTCCAGCCATGGCGGGTTCTCAGCGTACATTTGTCTGATCATCCTCTTGATGAGATTGACATGCATCGATCTGTCCTCGACCCGGTGGCTTAGGATGATCGGTGAGATTACGCGCTCGCCTTCGATCAGCCGATAATGCACGTCGGACCGCATCTGGCGTGCGGACGAAGGGATGATGCACAAGCCGGCGTCTGCCGCCACTAGGCCGAGCGCAGTTTGGATTTCGCGGACTTCCTGAACTTCACCCGGTCGGATATTTTGGTTGTGCAACAGGCTCAAGATCTGATCGGCATAGCTTGGACGCGGCTCTTTCGGATAGACAATAAGCTTCTCCCCGGTGAGCTTGCGTATCGGCAGCGGCGATGTATCTCCTGCGAGTGGTGTCCCAAGCGGGACGGCTGCAACCAGACGTTCTTCACGTAGGACAATGGAAGTCACATTGGGATCGCTGTGCGGCAGGCGGCCGAAACCGATATGAATGCGCCCTTCCTTCAGAGCGGCAACCTGCTGCACGGACAGCATCTCCAACAACTGGATCTCGACCTCGGGCATGTGTTGGCGCAGCTTGCGCACCAGTGTTGGAAGCCCGCCATAAAGGGTGGAGGCGACAAAGCCGATCGACAGGACGCTTCGTTGGTTGAGACCAACCCGGCGCGTTGCCTCCTGCATCTGCTCGATGCGGCCAAGAACCTGCAGGGCCTGTTCGTAAAATAGTCGGCCCGCATCTGTCATCTGGACCGGGCGGGCGCGGATCAGAAGTGTTACGCCCAAGGCCTCCTCGAGAAGCTGAATCTGGCGGCTGAGCGGCGGTTGCGCGATGTGAAGGTTTTCGGCAGCGCGCGTGAAATTGCGCGCCTCAACGACAGCGACGAAATAGCGAAGTTGGCGAATGTCCATTATTTCCATACCTGTTGAACATGGATGAAGGATTCGACTTGCTTCAATAGTGTCAGTTCTCAAAGTTGATGTCAGCAATTTGCCAAAGAGCGTGTCAATGGGGTCGGTTCTTGAAGGGGCGGATTCGTACGTTACCGCATATTGGGAGAACAAGCAGTTGTGTCACTTACCGGCATTTTGGTGAATCAGGCACCTCTTGTTTAGTCTTAAGCCACTTGCGGATACGACCGCACGCATTGGCATAAGGGGATGAATTGTCGAACTGGATTATTCGTCCCTTGGTCCATTTGTCATACCAAGGTGCTCCGTATAGCTCATCGTCCGATCTACGGGAGATGGTTTCGACAACACGATGCTTGGCTTTTGACAAGCGATCCAGCAATTGCGGATAGCTGAGAAGGTGATGATCCTCGTAAAAAGCTGGCTCCATTTGAAGCCCGTCTCAGGAAAATCGACCTGCACGCCCCTGTCGTCCTGATCCAGCCATTTCAAGACCAATTCATTCCAGCCGACAAGATAGGACACCAGATCGGTGGGGCTCATATGCGTCCCTGCGGCGTGGCCTTCGAGTGATTTATTGCGAGCACACCCTTCTGGAACCTTCGACAGATCGACCATCAGCCTATCGAAATTCACACAGATCGCGGTCAGTAGCTCTGCCTTGGATGTTGGAACATACACAACGTTTCTCATTCCTTAAGGGGCATTTTGCCTGCCGAGGGTCCGATAGACGGTCGGTCGCGAGATAGAAAACACTTCGGCAAGATCGCTGATCGAATATTCGCCGGTGTCGTGCATGCGCCGCAGTTCCTTCTGCTGCCGGTCCGATAGCTTGGGTTTCTTGCCTCGCAACTTCCCTTTGGCGCGCGCGATCGCCATACCTTCTCGCGTCCGCATCTTGATCAGGTCAGCCTCGAACTCGGCAAAAGTGGCGAGAATGTTGAAAAACAGCTTACCCATCGGGTCGGATGGGTCATGGACACTGATCCCGATCTGCAACTTTATCCCGCGCGCTGCCAGATCATCTCCAATTGCGCGTGCGTCAGGAACGGAGCGCGCCAGGCGGTCCAGTTTAGGCACCACGAACGGGTCGCCGGACCGCACGACCGCCTGCGCCTGATCGAGGCCGGGCCGCGCCCGGTTCGTACCGGTAAAGCCGTGATCCGTATAGATGCGATCCATTCCGACGCCGAGCTTAAGCAAGACCTCTTGTTGTGCAGCGAAGTCCTGTTTGTCGATTGAACAGCGGGCATAGCCAATCAAGGTGGTCGTCATGCCGAAAACTTTAACGTAAGAGGTATCATCATTGCAAGAAATATAGTACCATTCAAATGGGACGAACAGCTTCCCTGCAGAATTGGGTTTTGTGGGCTGTCGAGATGTGACGGAAAAACCGTCCGTTGAACGATCGGCTATCGTACACCCGTCTGCGACGAATTCTGTGATACAGGGTTCGACCCCGCAAAAGTACAGAATGCGGCGTAGGATTTCAATCAAGGCATTGAAATCCTGGCAAATTTGAAGTTTTTTGTTCTCCGTTGGCGGTCTGAACCCAAGGTGTTACCTTCAGGGGAAGAATGCCGAAGCTGTCTGCGAGCTTTTTATCGGGAAAATCGTATTCGCCAAGCATGTTGACATGTACCCAGAACCGAGGCGCGTGCGCCTTGATGATCTTCATCATTTCGTCGCGGGTTTCTGGATCTGCCGTCCGTGGTTTCTTCTCGAGATAGAGATAGTTCCAGCAGATTAAGGCGTTTTTAGTCAAGCGGTTGCAAGCTTCGGCGCCCGGCTGTTCTTCCTGTAGAACAAAGATGAATTTTTGTGGACTGCCAACGGCCACATAGAGTCAATTTTGTTCAATACCTCGCTTCGTTCGACCGATAACGTGAAAAACGTATGGTGTCAGGTATCGAACATGGACCGGTGCAATGTATTTTTTTCACTCTGACAGAGTCTGGCAGAAGTTTCCGCAATTGAGAGCTGCCACTGTCGTCCTACGTGACGTAAACAGTATACAACCTAAGCGAATAGATGTCGCAAGTACGATAGCTGACGTATGCCAACGTCTCGATAATATTCAAGAAAGCGAGATTCCTTCGATTCAAGCATGGCGTCGCGCCTACACGGCGATGGATCTGAAGCCCACGCAGTATCGTTGTGCAGCGGAGGCATTATTGCGCCGCGTTCGTAAGGACCGGACCTTACCCAAGTTTCATCCCTTGATCGATGCACTCAACGCTGAATCGATGAAAGTAGCAATTCCGATCGCTGCTTTCGACATTTCGCATGTTGTGGAGGGAATCATGGTTCGCCACGCCAAAGGCGACGAAATCTATGAAACCTTTCAGGGCGAGGTCGAATATCCCGCTCCTGAAGAAATCATCTTCGCGGACGCGGCTGGCCAAGCCCACTCGCGCCGTTGGGTGTATCGACAAGGCGCTATATCCGTTGTGAACGAAAAATCAACAGCAGTTCTAGCTGTCGCTGAAGCGCTGCACGATAAGGCTATTGATGATCTTAAATTTCTTAAATCGAGACTGAAGCAACAAGCCGCAAATTGGGGAATAACAATGGGAGAATCTGCAGTACTTACCCCGGATAAACGAAGGTTTGAATTTGCATCTGCGTAGATGATTTTTATCTTTTTCACTAAGATTGAGAATTATTATCATGCAAGCTGAACCCCACATTTCTGAAATTGAAACGAATTTTGGAAGAGTTCGCGCGACCATTGCTGATGCGGCGGAACGCAGCGCGCGCAAGCTGGAGACGATAACCCTGATTGCGGCGTCAAAAACGGTCGATGTCGGGCGGCTCCAACACGCAATCGATCTGGGGCAACGTGTCTTCGGTGAAAATCGTGTTCAGGAGGGCAAACAGAAATGGCTAGCGCTGAAGGAGGCAGATTCGAGCTTGGAGCTACATTTGTTGGGGCCGTTGCAGACTAATAAAGCCCGCGACGCCGTAGCACTATTCGATGTGATCCAGTCCGTTGATCGGATCAACATTGCCAAAGCCATCGCGAAGGAGTGCGACAAGCAGAACCGAAGGCCAAAGATTTACATTCAGGTTAATACTGGTCGCGAGCCGCAGAAGAGCGGCGCTATGCCCGAAGATGTCTCCAGTCTCGTTCGCATCTGTCGGCAACAATGCGCGCTCGATGTTGCCGGGTTGATGTGCATTCCACCCGCAGAGGGCGACCCAAGTGGCGACTTTGCTTTGCTGCGGGAAATCGGTGACGGCGAAGGTCTCGAAATTCTTTCTATGGGAATGAGCGGCGACTACGGTCAAGCCATTGCCTATGGCGCCACTCACGTGCGAGTAGGTAGCGCGATTTTTGGCGCACGGCGATTGCTGCGGCCATGATCCTGCATCCACCCCTACCATTCCAGCCGAGCACAGCTGGGCGATTCACGCCGTTGTTTCAGCCACTCGCAATTGGTCCAGTTACCATCAAGAACCGTTTCTATCAGGTTCCTCATTGCAACGGCATGAACCGGCAGCATCCCAGTGCGATGGCTCGGATGCGCGGTGTCAAGGCCGACGGCGGTTGGGGGGCTGTCTGCACGGAGCAATGCGACATTCATTACTCAAGTTGCCACCCGCGCGAATTACGGCTGTGGGACGAAGGTGATTTGCCGATTCTAATCCCCGCGGTCGAACAGATTCATGCAGGCGGTGCGCTGGCGGGCATCGAGCTGGCCCACAATGGCTTTCATGTTCACAATTTCGAGACGCGCGCGATCCCCCTTGCGCCTTCGGGTGCGCCTACACGAGGCACAGCACCCATTCATGCCAGGGCCATGGATCTGGCGGATATTCGTGATCTCAGACGTTGGCATAGACTGGCCGCTTGCAATGCTAAGCGTGCGGGATTCGATATCGTCTATATCTATGCTGGGCACGATATGACGCTGCCCGTGCACTTCCTCTCTCGCCGCCATAACCAGCGTAGCGATGCCTATGGCGGCTCATTGGAAAACCGCGTCCGGCTTTTGCGCGAATTGCTGGAAGATACTAAGGACGCTGTTGGCGATCGCTGCGCAGTGGCTCTACGCTTCAGTGTCGATGAAATGGTTGGCCCCAATGGACTGAGTTGCCAAGGCGAAGGCCGTGACATCGTCGCGATGCTGGCCGAACTGCCCGATCTTTGGGATGTCAATGTCGGCGATTTCAGCAATGACGGCCAGACCTCGCGCTTCAGCGAAGAAGGGTTTCAGGAAAATTACATTAGCTTCGTCAAGACGGTGACAGGAAAGCCAGTGGTTGGCGTGGGCCGCTACACTTCGCCCGACCGGATGTTGGCGCTGATCAATTCCGGTGTATTGGATTTGATTGGCGCGGCGCGACCTTCGATTGCGGATCCGTTCTTGCCAAAAAAGATTGAAGCCGGTGCTTTCGATGATATTCGCGAATGCGTTGGTTGCAATGTCTGTGTAGCTTCCGACAAGCTTGCCGTGCCTTTGCGCTGCACGCAAAATCCAACGATTGGCGAAGAATGGCGCCGCGGCTGGCACCCTGAATACATTGCGCCCAAGGATAGCAACGATCGCGTGCTTATTATCGGCGGCGGACCAGCTGGGTTGGAAGCCGCTACGTGGCTCGGTCGCCGGGGGTATCCGACCCTTTTGGCCGAACGTGACGGCATTTTTGGTGGAAGGACGATTCAGGAGGCAACGTTGCCAGGACTTTCGGCTTGGCGACGGATTGCGGATTGGCGACTGCAGCAGCTGCGTAAGGATCCCAATGTCACACTTCTGCCGGGAAACGAAATCACCGCTGAAGTTGTATTGGACACTGATTTCACCCTAGTAGCTGTTGCGACCGGAGCTCTTTGGCGCTCAGACGGAACCGGGCGCAGCCACTCGCGGGCTTTGCCGGGCCTCGGCTCGTTTCCATTATTCACGCCCGACGACATAATGGCGAACCGCAGGCCGGAAGGTCGCGTCGTGATTTTCGATGATGATCATTATTATATCGGCGGCGTCATTGCTGAACTGCTGGCGACAGCGGGTTGCGAGGTGACTTTCGTTACTCCCGAAAGCTTGGTTTCTGCTTGGACAGTGAACACTACAGAGCAGCCGCGTATCCAAAAACGCTTGATCGAATCGTGCACGGCCGTATGTGTATCGACAAAACTCGTTGGGTTCGAAGCAGGGTTTGCCGAGCTCTCCTGCTCTTTTACCGGCCAGAGACGGCACGTAGCGGCGGACGCAGCAGTGCTCGTCACGGCTCAGACTCCGCGTGATACACTTTATCACGATCTGACCGCCGCTCTTGGCATGCGTCTCGGCAGCGATAGTGCACCACATATTGTGCGCATTGGAGACTGTCTGGCCCCGGGGACAATCGCCGCAGCAGTCCATTCGGGGCACTTGTTTGCTCGCACGCTCGACAACGCTTTGCATGACCGCCCGCCATTTCGGCGCGAAAATGTTGTGCCGGATTGGGATCAGCCAATGCCAGTTCGATCCGGCTGTGCGTCCCTGAATGGAGATAGATGATGCTGGACCTCAAGGTCGTTCTTAGTCGGCTAGCTGCTGGGGATGTATTCAGCCGAGAGACCACACGAGATCTCTTCAATTTTATGGTTTCTGGCCAGGCGACGGGATCGCAAATCGGCGCCTTGCTGATGGGCTTGCGCATGCGTGGGGAGGCCATTGAGGAGATCGTCGGTGCTGTGCAGGCCATGCGCGCCAAGATGCTGCGTGTTCGGGCTCCCTTGGGGGCGGTCGATATAGTGGGTACCGGCGGGGATGGCGCTAGAACCTACAACATCTCTACGGCTGCTGCATTCGTGGTTGCTGGTGCTGGTATACCGGTGGCCAAGCACGGCAATCGCGCTGTATCGTCGAAATCCGGAGCAGCCGACGTGCTGACTGCACTCGGCGTCGACATCGAGCAATCCCCAAGTGGTGTCGAGCGCTGCCTTGCACAGGCCAAGTTTGGTTTCATGTTCGCACCGGCACATCACCCTGTGCTAAAGAATGTGATGCCTACACGCGCTGACCTGGGATTACGAACGATCTTCAACATACTTGGTCCCTTGCTCAATCCCGCGGGCGTCAGACATCATTTGATAGGCGTCTATTCTCGCGATCTTTTAGAGCCCTTGGCTCATGCCTTGCGCGAGCTTGGCTCGGCGCGTGCACTTGTGGTGCATGGAGCCGACGGCCTTGATGAAATCACCACTACGGGCACCACCCATATAGCGATGCTTGCGGACGGCAAGGTACGACTATTCGACGTTACCCCTGAAGAAGTCGGATTGGCGCGTGTGCCGCTGACGATGCTGAAAGGTGGTATTGGAACCGCCAATGCCATTGCACTGCGTGCAATTCTTGAGGGAGCGCTAGGGCCATACCGAGACATTGTATTGTTCAACGCTGCGGGAGCCTTGATCGCTGCGGGCTTCGTATCGTCTTGGGATGACGCTATCGCTCATGCCCGTTCATCGGTCGACGAAGGGCGAGCGCTGCGTGCATTGGAACAGATGATCTTAGCCTCGCATACTGAAACAGTCCCCGAATGATCAGAACTCCTTTTCAAGAAGAAAGCAAGGCATGAGCGTCTTAGCCAAGATTAAAGCGCATAAAATTGAGGAGGTTGCCGCCCTGAAAGCTTGCGGCATTCGCGCTCAATTTGAAGCTTTGTGCCGTATGCTGCCTCCGTCACGCAAATTCACCGAGGCGATCGCTCGAAAGTATGTCGCGCGCGAGGTCGCCCTGATCGCGGAAATTAAGCAAGCAAGCCCCTCAAAGGGCGTGATCCGTGATGATTTCAATGTCCGGCAGATTGCCAAAGCCTATAGCGAGGGGGGTGCGATCTGCCTGTCGGTTCTAACCGACGAGACATTCTTTCAAGGCCATGGTCGCGACATCGCGCTGGCAGCCGATGCTTCTGGATTGCCCGTGCTGCGTAAGGATTTTCTGATTGATCCGATCCAAGCCTTGGAGGCGCGCGCAATGGGCGCCGATTGCGTATTGCTGATCCTTGCCATGATCGACGACGGTCAGGCAAAGGAGTTGGAAGCCAGCGCCCATGAACTTGGTCTCGATGTGCTGATCGAAGTGCATGACGATGCCGAACTTGATCGCGCGCTTGATATGCGTTCACGCCTGATCGGCGTCAATAATCGTGATTTGACGACATTCAAGGTTGATCTCGGCGTCTCGATGCGGCTTGCTCGGCGCATAGGAAGCGACCGTGTTGTTGTTAGCGAAAGCGGAATAAGCGGCTGCGATGACGTCGCACGCCTGCTGGAGTGCGACATTCGTGGCTTCCTCATCGGTGAGGGCCTGCTGAGGTCCACCGAGATCGAAACCGCGACCCGGCAAATTTCTGATTGTTGGAAGGAGATGGGAAATGAACGAGCATTCGTTGACGGCTGACTTCGAAGATACTGCGCACGCGCACCGGCTCGCATCGCATTGGACATCGACGGCGGACATGACTTCCATCTGCGCTAGTGTCAGCACGCCGGTTTTCATCTATAGCGAGGCACAACTGCTGAAAAATGTGCGGCGGGTGAAATCCGCGGCCGCCAGGGCGGGACTGTCGGATCGCATCTCGCTATATGTGCCATTTTTCCCCAATGCCAATCCTCATATCCTGCAGCCGTTGCAACAAGAGAGGGTCGGTGTTCTTATCCAGATGCCAAATGAATATGAAATTCTAACGCTCCATGCCTTTTCCGACTTCATTGTCTCCCCGGGGCACGTCTCGAATAAAGAAATCGCATTCTGGGGCAGGAAGCGCTACCCGACTTTTCTTGCCAGTCTCGATGAGGTTCAGTTCGCACTGGGCGAACAGGCTGAGACTATAAGTGTGCGTATTGATAGCCTGGACTGCGACAAGCCGGGAGTGAAGATCGCTCAGCTCGCCGCGCTGGCAAGCATGCTTGACCAACATGGCCGAACGCTCGAATGTTTCGAAGTTTATTGCGGGAGCGGCAACTCGCTGGCCGGCATGGTCGATATCGTGCAGCAGATCTTCCAGATATATCTGGACCACTTTCCCGCAGCACGATCTATCAATTTCGCTGGCGGCCACGGCTTCGACTATCGCGAATGGGACGAAGAGAAGAAGCATTTCGATTGGGAAACTTATTTCCAGGAGATCGCCACACTTGCGGCTCAGATGGGTATCCCAGAAACTGTACGGTTCTTGTTCGAGCCGGCGCGCGACATTCTGGCCGACGTCGGCGTATTGTTGGCAGAGATCAAACGCAACATCATCAACCATTCGAATGGCAATATTCTCGTGACCGACGGAACACGAATGCTGATGCCCTCGGCCCAATTACGCAACCGTCCTCACAACACTGCTTTTTTAGATCGGGATTGCCAGGAAATCACTGAAAGCGCGCCCACCACGCTCTGCAAGGTCCGTGGTCGCACGATCCTGCGCAACGACTACATCCTGCCGGGCGAGGTGCAGGTGCCCCGCGCTGTCAAGCAGGGGGACTATCTGATGATAATGGATGTGGGCGCCTATTGTGCCACTCAACATATGGAGTTTCTGAACGTTCCACCGGCAGGAGAAGTGCTGATTGATGTCGACGGTGCTGCGCATCTGGTTACCAAGCCCGGAGACGGGCTCGACAAATGGCGCAATTTGCTGGCTCAGCGCCAGTTGATCGCGGCTGAATGATGTCTTGGCGCGCAGAAGTCCTTAATTCATGTTAAAATGAGGAGCATGGCGATATGGACAGTCCCGATCTAGCTTTCGAGAACGATAGTCAAGTCATCTTGGGCGAGACCCCTCTTGTTTTGTTCGCCGACTGGTTGGAGTTGGCGAAAAGAAGCGAGGTCAACGATGCCAATGCAATGGCACTGGCAACCGCCGATGCCGCCGGTCTGCCCAATGTGCGCATGGTGCTTTTGAAGGGGTTCGACGAGAACGGTTTTGTCTTCTACACCAATAGCGAGTCACAGAAGGGCACGGAACTTGCCATCAATATGCAAGCGGCTACGGTGTTGCATTGGAAATCGCTGCGACGGCAGGTGCGTCTACGTGGCCAGGTTACATTGGTGTCGGAGGAAGAGGCAGATGCCTATTTCAATTCGCGACCGCGTGCTAGCCGCATCGGTGCTTGGGCCAGCCAACAGTCGCGCCCTTTGAACAATCGGCTCACATTGCAAAAAGCCGTCACCCAGCAATCGGCGCGCTTCGCCGTAGGCACTATACCGAGGCCGTCTCATTGGAACGGCTACAGGCTCAGGCCCACCTATATCGAATTCTGGATGGACAAGCCATTCCGCCTGCATGATCGGGTAATATTCACCCGTGATGCATCTGAGTCCATGTGGACGATGCAAAAATTCTTTCCATGATACATAGCGGATCACATCTTATTTCCAATATAGGCATCTTTTTTAACAATGTGATACGAAGGTGCGCTGTTGGAAAAAGCCATCACAATTTGCTGAAGAGAAATCGCGAGACAAGTCCGCGGAAACATGATGGAAATATTTATGTTCGATCAAAATACCATATCTTTGTGAGGTCATCTGATCAATGCTCCATAGGGTAAAGTGTACTCGTTCCGCACTGCCAGGGCTATGCATGTTCGATATTTTATCGGATCGGCATTTTCCGCGTCATGCGCACGATCATTACGGCGTCGGAGTGATGCTCGACGGTGGCCATGTTTCCTGGAGTGGACGCGGCCAGGTCGAAGCCGGGCCCAATCATGTCATTACGGTGAGCCCGAATGAGATTCACGATGGCATTCCGATCCGAGGCGCTCCGCGACACTGGCGTATGCTGTTCGTCGATCCTGACGTAATCACCGAATTCGCGGGTGCTGAAATAGCTGCCCGTGAATTTTCCTTACCAGCTATTGCCAATTCCAAGCTTGCCCGTCGCATTGCCATCGCCTTGCAGAACTTGCCGGGTGGCAGTGCCAAGGAAGCGGTGGAAGTTGTCATCGATCTTTTTGGAGAATTGCTTGACTCGCCGGAGAAAATGCCATCAGTGTCCGTATTATCCCGTAGCGTACAGTTGATGTTGGAGCGCATCCACGACAAACCGGCCGAGGCTCCTTCATTGGTGGAGTTAGCCGGTATCGCGGGACTCTCCCCTTATACCGCTCTTCGTCGGTTTCGGCGAGAACTTGGTACGACGCCACATGCTTATATCACACAGTACCGCGTGCGCTGGGCTTATAAGGCCATTGGTAACGGCACCACACTCGCTGAGACAGCAGCCATTACCGGTTTTGCCGATCAAAGCCATATGACGCGCGCCTTCGTACGCCAGTTCGGCGTAACGCCGGGTCAGTGGCGATTGGCAAATTCATTCTAGACGAATGTTATGAACTTCTATTTCATGGCTTTTCACGGAATGCGGAACGAGCGCCTTGCCTTTCGTTGCTGCAAGAAAGTTTTGAGATGAATACAGAATTTCTGTTGACTGCCTTCATCGTAGTGGTGCTACCAGGCACAGGAGTCTTATACACTCTGGCCACGGGCTTGGGGCTTGGCGCGCGCGCCTCCGCGGTCGCGGCGCTTGGTTGTACGCTGGGGATTGTACCGCAGCTTTTGCTCGCCACTTTCGGGCTGTCGACGATCTTCCATGCCAGTGGATACGCCTTTCAGTTGCTTAAGATACTCGGCACGCTCTATTTGCTTTTTATGGCTTGGCAAGTGCTTCAGGGCAACGGCGTACTGGCGGTGGAAGCCACTAATGCCAGCCGGAATGATTATCAACTGATCGGAACGGGAATATGGCTCAATCTCCTGAACCCGAAGCTGGGCCTATTTTTCCTTGCCTTCCTGCCTCAGTTTGTCCCAGCGAATGCCGATAACGCAAAGGCGATCTTCTTTGTACTCGGTTTGGTTTTCGTAGCGATGACACTCATCATCTTCATTGGCTATGGTCTGCTTGCTTCCTGGGTGCGGGACTATGTCATTACCAAGCCAAGGATAATAATGGTCATCCGCTGGAGCTTCGCGGTGGCCTTTATCTTGCTGGGGCTTCGACTTGGCTTCGAAGTGATTTGAAAAACAGATCGTCACTTTCGGCATTCTTCCTCTGAAGGCAACACCTTGGATCCAGGCCGCCAATGGGGAGCAAAAAAACTTCAAATCAGTCAGGACTTCAATGCCTTGGCCGAAGTCTGATACGCTTCGGCGAGCCGACGAATATAGTGGTCGAGGCATTCAAACCGATGCGGCCTGGGATGCAAGGGTCATAGCTACGGCGGCAAGTCGTGCAGGGGCTCTATATCACCGCACACGCGCGAACGATGCCTCGAAGATTGCTCGGCGTTCACTTGGACCGCAATAGCCGCAATGATCAAGAACAAGTCGGTCGAGGCGCTCCTTGCCATGCGTGAGTGCAAACGATGTCGCAGACATTAACAGCCCCGCAACCTCTCCAATCAACCCGCTCGTACGGCGCTGGATCAGGCCGCGCAATTCTGGTGCAGCCGCCAGCCCGGATGGTTCCCGCAACGGCAAGGTACGTTCGAAACTCGACAACAGCCGCACCAGACGCTGGCATCCCAGAGACCTTGATCCGCTGACACTAACTGACCGCGATCTGACATTCATTTGCAGTCGCCTCAACAATACGCCGCGCAAATGTCTGGGGTAAAAAACACCGGCAGAGATCTTCCGTCAGAAACTTGTCGCAAACAGACATCGATATGAATAAACTCGAACTCTAAAAGTCGCGGTTCAGCATGAATTCACAAGCATTCTTGTCTCGACCGTTCGCAGCAGGCCGAGCGTGAACTGTTCAAGCCGTGCGGCTGGGCCACATGGGGAGAGCGGTGCATTCAGGGCTTGGAGCATCGCCGCATAGAAGCGCCGGACGCTCGGCTCCGTCGGCACCTGCATGATCTACACTGGGACGATCTCATACGCGCCGCCGGGGTTTCGGTACGGCGGATGCAGGCGCAGGAACTTCTCCGCCACCATGCTCTTGCCGTTGTTCGTCGGCCCGATAATCAGGAGATTGGGCGGGCGGATACGACCGGGACCGATCGTAAAAACCGTTTCCAAACGCTCAAGGGCTGCCTGCGCACGCGGATGGTTGATCCACCATTGCTCACGCAAGTGCGGCAGACGCTCCAGCGATGGCGCGTGCGGTCGGCGAGAGGTGATCCAAGTCTTCGCTCATCTACCACTTTTCCATATCGAAGGGCTCCAGTATCGGTGTTTTCCCCGGCGTGGATATGCCCCGTCGCACGAGATGGTCTGCCCCCTGAAAAGTGATCCTTTTTGAAGTATGGCTTATGAGCCTCAGAAGGACATTGAAATGGCAGCGAAAAGACACAAGGCAGAAGAGATCGTCACGAAGCTCCGTCAGGTTGACGTGCTGAATGCGCAGGGAAAATCGATGGCGGAAGCGATCCGTTCGATAGGTGTTACGGAAGTTACATATTACCGATGGCGTTCCGAATACGGTGGATTGAAGGGCGATCAGGTAAAGCGCCTGAAGGAACTGGAGGCAGAGAATGCCCGGCTGAGGCGGGCTGTTTCTGATCTCACGCTGGATAAGATGATCCTTGCCGAGGCCGCCAAGGGAAACTTCTGAGCCCCGCCCGTCGCCGCGCTTGCGTGGACCATGTGATCGACGAACTGAAGGTGTCCGAGAGACGGGCGTGCCGGGTTCTTGGTCAGCATCGTTCCACACAGCGCAAGATCGCCAAGACACCGGATGATGAAGCATCATTAACTGCGGACATCACAGCGCTCGCCCTCCAATATGGTCGCTATGGCTATCGTCGCATCACGGCGATGCTGCACCAGGCTGGCTGGATCGTGAACGTCAAGCGGGTTGAGCGCATCTGGCGACGGGAGGGGCTGAAAGTGCCGCACAAGCAAACGAAACGCAGCCGTTTGTGGCTGAACGACAGCTCGTGCATTCGGCTTCGACCGGAATACCCAAAGTCATGACCTCCACCAGAGGTGGAGGTTTGGGACGCTACGCTTGAACCACTAGAAGTGGTTTTGTTATGTGCTAGTAGGAGCCTTTAAAAAGGTCGGCATGGTCTGAAGCCTTGTCGGCCT
>Ga0153948_1000207_pt1 | contig 31590 bp, 29 predicted proteins | sample TSNJ032MetaG_FD_104696 | JGI IMG/M metagenome (GOLD analysis project Ga0153948, IMG submission 104696) | Attine ant fungus gardens microbial communities from New Jersey, USA - TSNJ032 MetaG | ecosystem: Host-associated > Fungi > Mycelium > Unclassified | place: USA: New Jersey, Wharton State... | reverse complement strand
GATCATGGGAGTTCTTTCGGGGATGTCCGGCACTGCGACTGTAGAAGCACTGACATCTGGATTTGCTGGTACGATAAAAAGTATTGGTATCATTATTATCTTTGGTATTATGCTGGGAAATTATCTGGATGCAGCAAAGGGAACCAATCGGATGGCTGTAGATGCGGTCCGCCTGGTTGGACAGAAACGTGCCGGATTGGCAATGGCAATTACCGACTACATAGTATCCATTCCGGTATTTTCTGATGCGGCATTTGTTATTTTAACGCCGCTTGTAAAAGCGATTAATAAAAAAACCAGGATTCCGTTGTCTATTTTAGCAGTTAGTTCTGGGTGTACACAAACTGTATGGGATTTGATATGAAAACAGGATTGAAGACATTGTCGATTTCTAATGTATTTATGTCCTTGGGTGGTCTGGTTGCGACATTTATTTGTAGTTTGTGGTTATAGTTTTATGATTTAATTTTCTGGTAGTAAATAAATTCAATTTTTGCCAAGTGCCATATGGAAATGTAAAAGGCATTTTCCATATGGTATTCAATTTTTCTGTCTTATATTATTACAACTCCGTCCCAATCCCAAGCAGATACTGTCCAATCTCATAGGCTAGCGACAGTGCCGACGGAAGCAGAGAATCAGGAAAATAATTCCCATAATTATTGACTTCAAAACTGAAAAATCCCTGATAATTAATTTCCCGCAGAGTTCGCATCACCTCGTCCCAATCCACCTTGCCAAATAAGGGCATCACATGCATCAGCTCGGGAACAGTCGCACTGTGGGTGTCTGACACATGAGTCGCCTTCAAGTGCTTGCTAATGTAGAGCAGACAGGCACGCTGATTCTGTGCCATGATATCGGCATGCTCAAAGTCCCAGCAAATCCCCATCCGGGGATCACCGAACGTTTCCACGAGATCCACCAGTTCTTCTGGCGTGACGCCGTATTTGCGCCGGGGGGAGATTGCCACGTCGCACATGTTCTCAACCGCCAGCTCCATATCGAACTTCGCAATCTTGTCGAACAGACGGCAGAAATACTCAAGTGTTCCCTGTCTGGACAGCTCCATCTGATTCACGACGTCAAAGCAGGTCTCGGGATGGGTGACGCATAGCCGGGAACCGACAATCGAACAGCACTCGATAGAACGAAGCACCAGCATCTCATGATAGGCCTTCTCATTCTCACTCATCTGGGAGTCAAGAAAATTGTAGGTGTAGGCATGGCACTGCCCGAAGGAAACTCCCAGTTTATCCTTGTACTCTGCAATATGTTCAATCCATTCCCGCCACCCCTCCGTCAGAAAGGGCGAGCCCGGCAGTGACCAGTCGTAAAAGCTGATATCAAAAGTATCAAAACCGGCACCGCGTGCCAGTTCAAGCATTTTATCCATTGGCATAATACTCTTGTCCGGTCGTTCAAATACGATATTGCTGGAAGTTGACAATTTCATCAAAACACCCTTTCTGACAGCAACCGGACAAATACCTCCTGGTTAAATTCATAAGCTGCCTTACATTTTGACTGCATGTAATCCAAATAGCCGCTATTGCCGAACAGCGTCTGACCGGTGGTCAGTTCGCCCTTCGTCTCCACCGCCACCTTGCCTTCAATGAGTCTGGCAATACCGGGCTGCACGGCATAAGCGACAGCCGTCGAGTCCACCAGCAGGCTGTACGGCTCCAGGCCATGCTTTAAGTTGAAGCTGACCGCCTTGCGAAATAAAGCCTTGAAAGGATTATCTTTATCGCCATGGGCTAACAGGATATCCGTCATGTGATTGTGGAAGCGAGATGAGATATCCAGTCCGATCGCCTCGATTAGAATTCCCGATTCCATTACGATCTTGGCCGCCTCCGGATCCTGGAGGATATTCCAGGCCGGCCGGGGATTTTTGTAGTTCAAATCCACCGCAACACCGTAGGATCCGGAACTGGTGATAATCGAGCATATCTGTTCTTTCAGTTCCGGTGCGGCTGTCAACGCAGTTGCGATATTAGTCATTGGGGCGGTGGATATGATATGAAACCGTCCTGCGTATTCTCTGGCATTCTGAATGATAAATTCCGTAGCCGAGCGTTTGCACACGGAGACTGTCGGCCGTGGTAAATCTACCTCTGCCATCCCGTCGGCACCGCCGTATGCGGCGTCAAACACCATAGTCCGCTGCAGTGGCTGTGCGGCGCCGCAGGCAACTGGAATCTGTGTTTTCCCACATAACTCCAAAACTTTCAACGCATTTTCCGAACTTTGATCCACATGGCAAACCCCCGACACGACGGTGATCCCTAGGACATTCAGCTCCGGCGAAGCCAACGCCAGCATGATTGCGACCGCATCATCCATACTGGGGTCACAGTCAATTATCACATTCTTTACATTCATGGTGCGATCACCTTTCTAGTTGATAGGATTTGCCCTGTAATAATCGGCGAATGCCCGTTCGCAGCCTTCCACAATCGCCTGGAAAGTTTCATCTTTTGTGGCACTGCCCTCGCCAAATGCAATCATGGCATCTTTGATCACACTGTCGGTGGTGCTGGAATTGGGCACGTAAGCCGGTACTACTTTTTCTGTCGCCATCATCAGCGTGTCATAGGGCACTTGCAGGCGGGACTCCGCCGCAATCGCCGCTTTGTATTCGTCCAACTCCGCAGTCCTTAAATTCACCGGAATATAGCCGGCACCTTCCAGCCACATTACCTGTGCCTCAGGGGAAGCCATAAACTGTACGAATTCCCAGGCCGCTGCCTTGCTTGCCTCATTGTCCCGATCTAACATGAACAATCCCGAACCGCTGGGGTAAGCACCGCCCACATCGGCCGCATCCACCACCGGAATCGGCGCAACGCCCCATTCGAAGGAGCCGTCAACCAGACCGGCAATGGTGGGGATACGGGAACTGGTCATGATGACCATACCATGCATACCTTGGGCAAATTCTTCATTGATGGAATCGCGGATCGGCTTGTACGCCCCGGATTTCACGACTTTTTCCCACTCGTCAAGGAACTTCTTCAGAGAGTCGTTTTTATCGCAAGCCAGTTCGGTCATATACCCGGCGTGCCCGCTTTCGTTGTTGCCGAAATAGGTGCCGTCAGTTCCCTGGGTGGCAATCCAATTCTCCAGCTCGAATTCATTGATCCGCACATTGAGACCGTATTCGGCGTCTGTTGTCGCAACCAGCTCCGGCAAGATCTTTGCCATCTCGTCGATGGTCCTGGGAACTTCTGACCCGATTTGCTCCAGATAGTCCTGATTGTAATACAACATCAGCGCCGAAATGCCCCAGGGTACGCCGACCATCTTTCCATCGATGGAATGAGAGGCAACCGTGTTGGGAATCAGATCCTCTTTTTTTAATGTGGCGTCGGCACCGGAGATATAGTCCTCCGCCCAGACGGTGCGATCATAGTCTCTGACAATACTCACCGACTCCCCATAGAGCTGAATCACATCCGGCATATTAGCAATATCGTCGGTGGACATGGCGGCGGTTAGTGCGTCCGTCCCCGGCCAGTTCTGGAATACGCCGGTGACACGAATACCCTTCTCTTTGCCAACGGTCTCATTGAATAAACGGATCTGCTTTTCTGTAATCTCTGCGAAGACGCTGTCCATGGAGTGCCAGAAGGTCAACTCAACTGTCTCGCCCCTTCCGGACGTGGTTTCCATGGCAGGTTCCGTCCCACTCCGGGCTACCGTTGTCTGACCGGCGTCCGCTGTCGTACTCCCGGTGTCATTACCGTCTTGTCCGCCGCATGCGCTCAACCCTGCCGCAATTGATGCCGCCAGCAGGAGACCAGCCATTTTCTTCATGTTCATAATACTTCCTCCTAATTTTAACTTTCATTTCTACTTGGATTTTCTTTTTTCTATCTATTCTTTCACGGCGCCCGTCATCATACCGGCGACGATTCTCCTCTGGAACATGAGGAAAAGCAACACTGTCGGGATCAATGCTACGATAACTCCGGCCATGACCGGCCCGAAGATGGAAGAATCCCGGTCTTTTAACATGGTAATTCCTACCTGAATGGTTCTGAGTTCGTTTTTATTAGTGACCAACATCGGCCACACATATTGGTTCCAGACACTGACAAACGACGACAGAAAGACCGTTGTCAGGATTGGTTTGCTGACAGGCAGAAGGATCCTCGTGAAAAACCGGATATTCTCGCATCCATCCACATAGGCCGCCTCCTTCAGGCTCTTGGCAAACGTCAGGAAATGCTGACGCAACAGAAAGATATTGGTTGCCGACACCAGGAAAATGGAACACACGCCCAGATAGGTATTGATTAGTCCCGCCCTACTGATGGTGGTGAAATTCGATACAATCAACACATCCGGCGGAATCATAATCGTTGACAGCGTCAGTGCGAACAGGAACCACTTACCCCTAAATTCAAAAAACGAAAAGGCAAACGCTGCCATCGTTGCGATCACCATCCTGCTTATGCTGCAAATCAGCGCAACGATAAAAGAGTTGAGCATATATCGCCATAAAGTAGTCCGGGTAAAAGCAATCACATAGTTTTCAAATGTTACCTTGGGCGGCAGTAAATTCGGCGGCTTCGCCAGTACTGCTTTCTGCTCCATCAGTGAGACCGAGAATGCATACAGGATAGGAAAGAGAATCACCAGTGCCAGCAAGGTGCTAAATAGCTGAACAAAGACATCCCAGAGTTTTTTCGTTTTCATTGGTAATGCACTCCCTTCTTCTCCCACAAAAAGCCCAGCATGGAAGCCGCCAGAGTCAGGATAAAGGCAATAATAGCCGCCGGATTCGCATTCGTGTAATTGCCTGTCGCCGAAATCTGCTTATAGATGTACTGCATGATTGTTATTGTGGAATTTTGTGGTCCGCCGTCAGTCAGGACATTGACCAGGCTCATCATCATCATGCTGAAGGCCAGGTCGGTGATAATTAAGTAGAACATCGTCGGCGAGGTCAGCGGCACATAAATCTTCGTCAGTTGGCGAAAGCCTGATGCACCGTCCAGCCGGGCGCTCTCAATAACATCATGGGGAACGCTGCGGACTGCCGACAGCATGAAGATGAAGGCATAGCCGGTGGAGAGCCAGATTTGAATCACGGCAATGGAGATCATCGCAATCTTCGGGTTATTCAGCCACTGGACATTCCAACCAAAGAAACCGTTTAAAAATCCTAGCGAAGGAACATAGAGCAGTTGAAAGATCATCGCAGTCACCGAGGAGGCCATCGCCATCGGCACTGCAAAGGCAGCCTCGTAAAATGCCGAGGTTCTCCGGCGCTTGTTCGCAAGCAACGCCAGCAGCATGCCAAAAACCTTGGAGATCGGCACGGTCAGAACGGTATACCACAGGGTATTGACAACCGCTTTCACGAACAACTTGTCCTTTAAGATATAGGTATAGTTCTCAAACCAGACAAACCGTTTGAGATTACCCAGCGCGTTGACAATAAAGAAACTCTTATAAATCGTCTCCAGAAATGGATAAAATGTAAATACCGCAAATAGGATCATCGCCGGCGTCAGCCAGAGATATGGCTCCAAACTCCGGAGCAGTCTCCTGTTTGATTTTGGATTATTGTTCATGCTTGCACCCCGCTTTAGTGACTTGCCTGTGACACTTCCGATCAGGGAAGGCAAAATCGCCTCACCGCCTCAATCACGCCATAGATATCCTCGTTCACACAGACATAGTCCGCACACTGTTTCAACTCATCTGCTGAATTGGCTACCGCCGCACCGATGCCGGCGTTCTTAAGCATATCAATATCATTGATTTCATTGCCGATGGCCAGTACATCCCGCAAGTCAACTCCCAGGTATCCGGCCAGCCGTCGGATAGCACTACCTTTGCTGCTGCCGCTGGACATAATTTCAATCCCTCTGGCATCGTAACGGACAATGCTAAAGGATCCCGTTGCCACATCCAGCTTTTCTATGACTGAATCAATCCGGCCCGGATAGAGCGGATCGATGATCAGCAATTTCTGGATCTTCGCCGCAGAAAACTCCGCCTCCGAAGGATGATAGATGTTATTCCATTTACCGAACTTGTCTATATGCCGCTGAATATAAGCGTTACGGCGATATGCCGCCTCACAGTCGCCATTGCTGATGATAATCGCCAAGTCTAAGGAATCAGCAAAGTCGATTGCCGGCTTCATCTCCATTGAGTTCAGAAAATCATTCCAGATGAACTGCCCTTGTCTGTATGCCCCTGAACCGTTGCAGACAACCGTCGGCAGCGTAATATGAAGACGCTTCGTGAATTCAGCCATCATCGGGGCAGTCCTGCCACTGGCGAGGGTAAACTTGATTCTATATCGCCGCAGAAGATCATCCAGTTCATCAATCGCCGACGAAAGAACCTCATCCTTTCCCACTAAGGTTCCGTCGATATCGCTGACTACCAGTTTAACAGCCATGTTTCCACCCCTTTTTCTAAACGAAGATTCATTCCACTATACTTGCCATACCGTCGGCATGTATCCTTCTCTGTCATCTATATTATAGGGGAATTGCCTGTTATTATCTAAAACTGGGCAGACTTTTTATGTCACTTTTTCGACTGCATCGGTGGAATAAATTTAGTTAAATATAAAAAAATGCTATTTGTACGGCAGTTGTCCGGTGAAAATAGCACTTATCTTCTAAAAGTAATGTTTATTCGACTTTTTTGTATTGTCCCGGGGTTTGTCCCGTTTGTTTTTTGAACAGCTTGATAAAATAAGAAAAGTTATCGTATCCGACGTTGAGTGCCACCTCGCTGACCGTAAGGCCAGTAGTCCGCAGCAGAGTCTGAGCCTTCTGAATCCGCTTGTGAATGGTGTACTCTTTCATCGTCATACCGGTCTCGTGTTTGAAAAGGCGATTGATATAGTCGGGGTTCATGTTCAGCCTGGCAGCAATCTCCTTCCGAGAAACCTCATCCCTTAAATCGGCGGTGATATGCTGTTTGACCAACTGAACCAGTTGTTCACTGCCGGTAAGAGCACTGCCGCCTGTCCGCTGCAGAATGAAATCCACACACTTCTGGATCCAGTGGCACATCCCGTCAATGGATAGGATCGCTGTCTTGTAGGATTTATAAATCTCATGATTTTCGTACAGTTCATGAGCCATCAATTCTTTTTTCTCCATGTAGGTGAAAAACATCTGCAGCATGTCCTGTTGAAATATCCGGAAATTCATCTCGTTGAGGTTATCACTGTGCGCAAGACTGGTGAGAAAATGCCGGACCTTCGTGAGCAGCATATCAATGTGCCCGGCATACAACAGCTCACTCCACTGGGTGGGCAGGAGGATCTCTTCCTTTGCAGCCTTGTTTTTCTGATGCTCCACCTGGATGATCGTGTTCTGGCCAAGGACATCATCCTTGCTGTATTTCAGCAGCATCCGGTAGGTTTCTGAGATATCATCACAGAAGATCGGCTTGCTTATATAGCAGAGGATCTTTGCCTTCAGCATCTCCTCGCACTTTAAGGCCAAGATCTCGCATTTTTCCGGAAATGTCTCAAATTCGCTTTCATTTAAGATAATCAAAACCCGGGTATAGATGACGATGACCTGGCTGACGTCGGAATTATCCTTGACAATGCCCTGGGCCAGATTCTGGATCGCTGCCTGGCAGAGATCCTCGCCCCAAGTCTGAAACAGCTCATCCAGATTCCTGATCGTAATTAGGACCAGCTTGCAACGACTGTCCTTATCCACAGAGACATTGACGCTCCTGGCTTTCTTTTCGATCTCCTCCGGCTGGTTGGGAATCCGCTCCAGGCATACATTTTTCCAGAACAGTTCCTTCACCAGCATCTGATTCTCGGTCCAGTAATAGCTGTAGGTCTTCTTTTCCTCATCCTGCTTCTTCAACTTGATTTTCCCAATCAGCTTTTGCAGTTCTCTCTCCAGTTCAGCGGTATCCACCGGCTTCAGCAGATAATCGAAGGCATCCAGCTTGACTGCCATCCTGGCACAGCTATAGGTCACCCGGTCGGTCATCAGAATCGTCTCGACTACATATTTCTCTGAGCGCAGCCAGCTAAGCAGTTCAATGCCGGTCGTCTCCGGCATCTCCACATCGCAGATTAGTATGTCGATCTCCTCCTCTTTAAGGATCTCCTGAGCGCCTTTGGCATGGTAAGCAGTAAACACCCGACCGATTCCCAGCCGCTTCCAATCGATACCGGTTCGCAGCAGCCGGAGCTCATGTATGTTATCATCTGTAATCAGCAGCTTCATCCATATCGCCCCCCTAATTTGTGCTTTTGTTTTAATACAATATTATAACATGATATTTTCGATATAAATCAATATTATTCTAGTGCGACTCAACTCATTAACGGGTATTCTGCCTCATCATTATTATAACCTCCAATGTTGCTTTTTACAATGACACTTTCAAACCAACTGGTGCAATACTATATATCAGTACTTGAATATTTGGGATAAAATATAGAAAAACAGTTCTTGACATCATCACACTTGTGTGATATATTAAGTTAAACAATTAACTAAAAGTACTTTTTATGCAAAACGACGAAAAAGGGGGCCTATGGCCAGAACTAAGAAAAAAGACGAAGTTACTCTGAAATTTATTGCCGAGACCTTAGGCATATCTGTTGCAACTGTTTCATTAGCGGTAAATCGTGGCAAAGGGTATGAGCGTATTTCTGAAGAAACCATCAGAAAAGTGGAAGAGGCATGTAAGCAGTATGGATATTCTCCCAACTTTTATGCCCAGGCATTGAAAAGGAATACATCAATGCAGATTGGCCTGGCAATATCCGATATGTTTGACCGGTTTGAAGCAGAATTAGTTCAAGGTGTTAAGGAAGTATTGTCGGAAAGCGGTTACTCAACAATTGTCCTTGATTTTACAGATGATAATGAGTGCAATACTCCGATTGCAGAGGTTGAAAAAGCATTTTCACCTCTTATTCACGGTGGAATTGATGGTATTATCACACATGTGGCAGAATCTGCATTAAAAAGCCTGAACGATGTTCAGATTCCCATCGTATATGTGGATCACAGTAAAGAATCTTTGCCGGGAGTAGGGTTTGACGGAGCACAGGCCAGTTATCTGGCAACGCGTGTATTCACGGAACAGGGGTGTAAACGGATTGCCTATATTGGCGCATCCCTTAACGCCTATACATTTACCCAGCGCCTGGAAGGCTATCTAACCGCCCTTAAAGAGGCCAACCTCTCGGAGCGGGAGGAACTCATTACATATGTGGATGGTTCGATAAATGGCGGACATGAGGCGTTCAACTGGTTAATGAGTATGGCAGAATTGCCGGAAGCAGTTGTGATATTTACTGATGAAGTTGCACATATCGTTCAGTCACTGCTTGTACAGAACGGAGTTCGGATTCCGGAGCAGATTGGGATTGCCAGCATTGATGATACTGTATTTTCAAAATATATGATTCCTCCGCTTACCTCGGTTCATGTGCCAGCCAGAGCAATGGGGCGCAGTGCGGCGGAATTGATGCTTCAAATGTTAAGAAAACCGCAAGAGGTCAGGAATCAGTATAAACTGGTTGATATTGAGTTGAATGTCAGGGCGTCCAGTCAAATAGCGAAGGAGGAATGAAAGTGAGCACATTGCTTTTAAGCGGAAGGAATGCGCTGGTAACCGGAGGGAGCAAAGGCGTGGGTTTTGGCATTGCAACTGCATATGCCCAGGCAGGGGCAAATGTTGTGCTTGTTGCAAGGGATGCCAAAGCAGTGGAGTCTGCTGCTAAGCGTCTGCGCGATGATGGCTACCATGCAATTGGTATAGCTGCTGATGTTACCAATGCGGAAGACTTCAGAAAGGCTTTATACAAGGGAGCAAATCAGCTTGGCATAATTGACATTTTATGTAATAACGCCGGTATTACAAAGGTGGAAGATTTTTTCGATATAAAAGAGGAAACATGGGATTCCCTATTCGCAGTTAATGCAAAAGCAATACTTTTTTGTTCGAAAATATTTGCAGAGTATCTTAAAGAAAAGCGGCAGGGCGGCAATATCGTCATAGTTTCATCGAATGCAGAAAAATTAACGTTCAACGGTGAAATATCCTACTGTGCTTCAAAAGCTGCGGCTGCCAACCTGGCTCAGAGTTTAGCAAAGGAACTGTATCCATTGGGTATTAATGTGAATGCCGTATGTCCGGGCAGTACACAATCGGATATGTTGAATTATTGTATGGAATGCGAAATGCAAAGAGATGAAACTTCCGAAAAAACAATGGAAGAAATCAGAGGTGAATGGGGGAACTCCTATATCGGCAGGATTGCAGAACCAATTGAAGTCGGCAAAATTGTGGCATTCTTATCCAGTGAAGCAGCTACATTAATAAGAGGCCAGGCCATTACGATTGATGCCGGTATTACACCCTATTAAGGATGAAGGAGAGGAGTAGTGAAAATGTTTCCTAAATTAGTGGTATGTGATGTTGATGGTACTTTGGTATCGGACGGAACTAAGGCTGTCACGGAGAAGCTGAATGAGCTTGCGGAATTGATTAGAAGTAAAGATTTATTATTTACAATTGCTTCCGGCAGAAGTCCGGAGCAGCTTTTAGAGATTAAAGAGAGGCTGAATGTTGCGCTGCCAATCATAAGCTATAACGGTGCCTTAATTACGGATGGAGATAAAGTGATTGAAAATCATTTTTTATGCTCATCCATTATGAAAGAGATTGTAGAATTGGGCGACTTTGCAGGCTTAAGCATTCTGATGGGGATCGGAGGACACGAATATACGTATAGAAATACGCCGTATATCACACATCATCAAGAGGATTACGGGTGGTATCACAACAAATATGATTTCGATATGATTTCATGGTCCGATACTAAAATCAATAAAATTCTATTTTTTGATTATGAAGCATTCAAAGATAAATCGCAAGGAAAAGCCGATGTTGTATATCATAAATTGCTTTCATATGAAGCAGAGCTGGATTTGATACGATATGATGAATACTGTGTCGAAGTGATGCCCAAAGGAATCAATAAGGCAAATGGGGTTCGGACTCTGGCTGAAATTCTACATATTGACATGGATTGTGTCATGGCAATCGGCGATTCTGATAATGATTTGCAGATGATTCGAGAATGTGGAATTGGTGTAGCCGTAAACAATGCTGTTGGAATATTAAAAAAAGATGCGGATTATATTTGTGAATACAATGATATTGAGGGAGTTATGGAAAGTATTAGAAGGTTTGGCTTTTTTTTAAAGTTAAACGATTAACTATATGATTTTATGAGGTTGGTTTTATGTAATGAGAGAAGGAGGTAGCATAGTGCTTAATGCATATCAAAAAATATCAGATCAAAAGGGGAGGGGATTATCGGGGAAGGAGGATATGCGAAAGAAGATGGAGCCTTATCTGTGGATGGCACCAGCGTTTCTTATTTTTGTTGTATTTACATTTTATCCGTTTCTGCAGACGATATATAAGAGCTTTTTCATGGTGGACCAGGTTGGCAGAATCAGGAAGTTTGTCGGTATTGAGAATTATTTATACATACTCCGGGATTCAAATTTTTTATCATCTATAAAAGTAACGCTTATGTATACAATCCTGACTGTGCCGCTCAGCAAGGTACTGGCTATGCTGCTGGCGATTATGGCAAATAAAAAAAGACGGTTATCGGTGGTATATGAAACCTGTTTTTCTATGCCGATGGCGATCGCAACCTCAGTTGCAGCGATGATTTTTCAACTTATGTTCGTACCTAGCCTGGGGCTGATTAATAATCTGACCGGATGGAAGGTTCAGTGGCTCACGGACGCCAGAATCGCTTTGCTGGCAATCTGTATTGTGCAAATCTGGCTGTCGATAGGATACGCTTTCCTGTTTCTTCTTGCGGCAATACGCAGTATCCCGGCGGATGTCATTGACAGTTCGCGGTTGGATGGGGCGGGGATCTGGATGCAGGTTCGCAGAATATATTTACCTCTTATCTCACCAACTATGTTTTACCTGATTTGCACGGACATTGCATGGTCAATGATGGCGATGAGTTTAGTCAATGTAATGACGGCAGGACAGTACGGGACAATGACAATCATGCAGTATGTTTATAAGCAATTCACAGCGGCCGGTAATTATACCAATGCCAATCCGGCATCCATTATTGCCTTTGTACTGGCTTTTCTGGCAACGATGCTTTCTTTTGCCTGGGAGAAAAAAGGGGTGACATACCAATGAAGAAGACAAGGCGGATAAAGATTTTTAAAGAGTTTTTCATACAATTAATTTATGTGTCAATTGGAATACTTATTATTTTTCCAATTTTGTATGCGCTGTCGGTATCCTTTATGGAAAATAAGGATGTCCTGACGAAACCCATCAATTTGCTGCCGCCTTCAGCAACGCTTGATAATTATTCGATCGCACTGACAAGAACGCCGCTTCTGCGTTATTTGCTGAATTCTACTATTGTTTCATTAATCAGTACAATATCCCGTATCATTATGGGTTCGATGGCGGCCTACGCATTTTCTTTTTATGAATTTCGTGGTAAAAAAGCATTGTTTGCCCTGGCGATGGCGACAATGATGATCCCGCCTGATGTTTTGATCATTGCCAATTACGGTACGATTTCGAAACTTGGTTTGATTAATACTTACTTCGGAATGTGTTCCATCTTCCTGGTTTCGGCAAATAATATTTTTTTGCTGCGGCAGAACTTTCTGTCATATTCAACAAGCTTGCGGGATGCCGCATATATTGATGGCTGCGGAACGATACGCTTTTTTACTAAAATTTTAATACCGACAAGTTCTCCGATTCTGTTTACTTTATTTATATCATCTTTTGTCAGTGTGTGGAATCAATATGTCTGGCCGATGCTGGTAACAAAAGAAAACGAAATGCGTACGGTCCAGGTGGGGGTAGCAATGCTGAAAGATCGGGAATCTTCAATTTTTGCGCCAATCATGGCCGCCGTTATTATTGCCCTGCTGCCCACATTAATTATTTTCATCCTGTTTCAACGAAAGATTGTCGCCGGTATGATGGATGGATCGGTGAAGGCGTAAGAAAATCAGGATGTGATGTACGAGTTTCATATTTAACAATTAGTTAAAGAAAGGAAAAAATTATGATGAAAAAAAGAATGATGTTTTTGCTCTCTATCGTGTTAATACTGATTGCAGTTACTGCCTGTGTTTCCGGTACCGGCGACATTAACAGCGGCGGCTCTGCGGCAGAGGAGAAAGAAGAACCTGCGGCAGTGACTGAACTGACCTTCTGGCATTCGATGGATGGAAGCTATCTTGATATCGTAAATGCCCAGGTAGAAGCATTTAATAACAGTATTGGTGTGGAAAAGGGAATCCATGTAAGCGCCGTATACAATGACTGGCCGGGGACGGAAAGCCTTGTAACGGCTATGGCCAATAATGATATTAAAAATATGCCGGACGTGATTCAATTGTATAACGAAAGTGTTTCACTGGTAAGAAATTATGAGCGGATTATCTGGGCGGAGGACCAGTTTGCCAAAGACTCTTCTTCGGTTAAAAAAAGCGATATTTTAGAAAATGCGTTGGCATCATTTGCAATTGATGGAAAATCTATTGGGGTTCCGTATAATATCTCTGCACTGCTTCTTTACTATAACAAGACCTTCATGGAGGCGGCAGGGTATGAAGCACCTCCTGCGACGATTGCCGAGATGGCCGAGATGCTGCCGGTAATCACCAGTAAAACCGATGCAGAGTATGGATTGAACGTTTGTATACAATCATTTGAATTGAATAATTATATCGCTACGCAGGGAAGTCAGGGAACTTATTTTGGTAATAATGCCAGCGGACATAACGGGTATATGACAGAACTTGCATGTGCGGATGACGGTTCCCTGATGGCCTTTTTGACTGAATGGAAAAAAGTGATTGACAGTGGTGCCTACAAGCCTGTAAAAGACAGTTATAATGAGGAATTCGCTACCGGTATCAACGCAATGCTGATGACGTCCAGCTCGCGGATTAATTCAATTGGTGAATTGGTAGATGGAAAATTTGAATGGGGCGTGGCACCTATCCCAACAGTTGCCGAAGGTGATATTGGCGGTGCGTATTCAAGCGGTGGCGGCCTGTTTATGATTGACAGAGATGACAGTTCGAAAGCCGATGCGGCATGGGAATTTGTTCAGTATATGATATCTGCAGAAGCACAGATGATGTGGGCGAATGGAACCGGATATGTACCTGTAAACGTAGGTACGGTTGAGCTCGAAGAATATAAAAATATTACGGAAAGCAATCCGAGGGTGCCAGTTGCGTATAACGTATTGCTTGGTTCTTCAGCACAAGAGGTCGGGGCATTTTGTCCGGCATCTGACAGTGTTGATACCATTATTAAAGAGGCAATGATTGCATTTTCACAAGGCGGTGTGGTGGAAGATGTTTATCGGGCAATTACAGATGGCAGTAATGGTGCCATGGATGCGTATTACAGGGTAAATCCTATAGAGTAAGATCATAAGTGGCCGCAGGTTTGAAAGATTTTGAAAGGAGATCATATGAAGCTAGCAACATCATGTTGTATTGTGTTTATGAGGCCTGATGGTACAAAGTGGCCGCTTGAAAAAACGCTAGAGATGTCCATGCAGGCCGGATTCAAAAATTTCGATATCAGTTTTTGGGACTGGGCTCTTCCAGAAAGTCCCTTTTTGACAGATGACTGGCGGAAGTGGATTGAGGGAGTGTCGGATGCGGCATCAAAACTGGGAGTTGAATTTACCCAGGGACATGCCTATACTTATAATTTCCTTGATCAATATATCGGTGAAGAAGAACGTCAAAAACATGAAATGTATACCAGAAGATCGATTGAATGCTGTGCCATATTGGGAATTAAAACGTGTGTTACGCATCCGGGTACCGATTGGCATAGTGTGGATCGGGTTTCTTCTTCCAAGACGAAAAACATTAAGTATTTTCTGAAATTGCTTGAATATGCAGGCCGGTTTGGAATGGATCTGGCAATAGAGAATATGTGTAATTTTAATGTACAGCCGCATGTGAAATATTGTTCTCTGGCAGAGGAGTTAATTGATCTGGTAAGGACAATCAATGATGAGCGAGTTGGGGTCTGCTGGGATTTTGAACATGCTGATATCATGAGGATCGACCAGCGAAAGGCGTTGCTGGTAATCGGCAAGCTTCTCAAGGCAACCCATGTTTCAGATACTCATAGTGATACGGATCCTGAATTAATGCACATAATGCCTATGTTTGGAAAAATCGACTGGGCGGAAATGATCAGAACCCTGAAGGAAATAGATTATACGGGCTGTTTTTCTTATGAGGCGCACAACTATGCGAATACTCTGCCGGATCAGGTTCTTCCTACAGCATTAAAACTAAGTTTCGAGATTGGTGATTACTTAATAAATATTGGGAGGTAATGCAGCAAGAATGAGAACATGTGTTAACAGCGAGAGAGTGGTTGGGGTTACCAATCCCATGATTTACGGTCAATTTATTGAGCATTTTCATCGGCAGGTATATGGCGGGGTATACGACCCTGGGAATCCTCTTTCGGATGAGGATGGATTCCGGACAGATGTTATAGATGCTTTGCAGAAGATACAAGTACCAATATTACGATGGCCGGGAGGCTGTTTTGCTTCGGCATATCATTGGAAATGTGCGGTTGGAAAAAAACGGGAGCCGGTATATGACAAAGCGTGGAGAGTGGCGGAACCAGGTACATTTGGAACCGATGAATATATTAAATTCTGCAATAAGGTTGGCTGCCGGCCATATATTTGTACAAACGCCGGAAGCGGCAGTGTGGAAGAGATGAGCGACTGGGTTGAATATTGCAATTTAGCTGACGAGGGCAGAAATGCCAGATGGCGTATTGAGAATGGCGCGTGGGAGCCTCATTCTGTCAGATACTGGAGTATCGGGAACGAGAATTACGACCCTTTTGAGATTGGTGCCAAGGATAAAAAAGAGTGGGGACGGCTGGTTTTGGAATCTGCTAAAATGATGAAAAGCGTTGATCCAGCCATCGAATTGTCAGCGGCGGCATTGGATGATGTTGAATGGAATTTTGAACTGCTTAAATATGCCGGACAATGGATTGATTGGATTAGCATTCATAAGTATTGGGATGAAATACAGGAATCCAATGATTATGCGGATTATGAGGCATCTGTTGCCTACACCATGGAGATTGAGACGCTCATCAGGAGAGCCCGGAGTTTATTGGAGACGATGGGATTAGACCATAGAATTAAGATCGCATTTGACGAATGGAATTTAAGAGGCTGGTATCATCCACGGACTCACTGTGAAAATCCGGGGATTGTAAAGGAAGAATATCTCTATCCCAGAGACTTAAATGATGAAAATGAAAAGTATACGATGGCAGACGCAATCTTTACGGCCTGTTTTCTTAATACCTGCAATCGAAATTGTGATATTGTTCATATGGCAAATTTTGCTCCGGCCATAAACGCACGGGGATGTATTTATACATGGGAAAAGGGGATCGTCCTGCGAAGCACGTATCATGTTTTTTATTTGTATGTGAATGAAATGGGGCGGACGGTTATTGATTTATTCAGCCAGGAGCAGGGATACATACAGATTCGTAATAAATCTGGAGAAATGATTGATATCCCGCAGGCGGATGTATTGGCTACAATTGATTATGACAGAGCAATGGTTTGCATTTCTATTATAAATCGTTCACCTGATAAGGGGATGGAGTTTTCCCTGAACGTATCAAATCAGGATTATCAGCAGCAAAGAGTCTTAACTTTAGCTGGGGCTTCTACTGAAAGTTATAATGGGATTGGACACGATGAAGTTTTCGTCGAATATAATGATTGGGAAGGATATGAGCCGCATTCGATCATAAACCTGAAACCGCATTCTGTTAATATCATTCAGATAAGATGATTCATCGTTGATGAAGTATTTTTGTAAGGGGGTGATTTCTTGCAGGGACTGCTGGATCTAATAGTAAGTTGGGGAGCACCTGAATTCGAGATCAGGGTATTATTCCGATTGCTTTTAGCTTCAGCCTGCGGTGGGTTAATTGGGCTGGAGCGTGAAATAAAAGGCCGTCCGGCAGGATTAAAGACATTTTCTCTGGTATGCATTGGTTCTGCTCTTATCATGATAACCAATCAATATATCAATAGCCATTCCATGTCAGGTGATTCTGCCCGTATGGCAGCCCAGGTAATCAGCGGGATTGGTTTTTTGGGGGCCGGCACAATCATGGTCACAAAGCAAAATCAGGTCAAAGGGTTAACTACAGCTGCTGCTTTGTGGGTCACGGCCTCATTAGGGATATCAATCGGTACCGGATTTTATTTTGGAGGAATATCAGGTCTCATTGTTATCAATGTCACTTCTTTTATCTACCGGTATGTGGACCGTAGAATTATGGAGTTTTCTCGATTGATGAAAGTGTATGTGGAAGGCGTCGATGAAAGCTTTATGTTGTCATTGCTGGACTATTTTAACCAAAGTGGTATTCGTGTGTTAGGTGTAAATAGAAGACCGGAAACCATCTGGTATAAGGAAGATACTTGTGCAATTATAGAATTGGATTTTGGAAAGCGTCAAAACCATCAGGATATTATTGAAGGTATTAAGCGGCTGGAAGGGTTGCGTTATCTATCAGAATTATAGAAAAATATGATTTCCGTTGCTGCATGTTTTTTTATATCCCAAATTATAGATATGCATTATTTTAAGTGGAGGAGAAGGATGTTGAAAAAAGAAATACCAAGAGCTCTGTATGGACATATAGGGGGTTCAGGCACTTGGGGTTGTGATTTTCCAGAGGAGGTGTTATTTGAGGGAGTTAAGGTTTTGGAAGGGAGTCTGGAGTTTGAGACGCCTTTTGGAAAAACAGTGCCAATGAAGCTGCTGGAAATAGACGGAGAGTACACAGCAGATCATAATCCGAAGTTAATTCTGGATGTTGTTTTTCATGGATGGAATGGCCTTTCGCCTTACAATGAGTTGTGGGAAGAACGAGTTTTTTGGGTGTTTCAACAAGCGGGGGTAAAGTTCATTATTGCCGACGGTACTGTAGCCTGTATCAATCCTTTATTGGAAGTCGGAGATGTTATTGTTCCATCAGACTTTATTGATTATACTAAGCGACCATATCAGATTAGCAAGTTTACAAAGGATATTTTGCAAATGACAGATATTATATGTCCCAACCTGAAGAGGATTTTGCTGAAACAGGCGCAGGAATATTTTGGTCATGTGTTTTCAAATGGTACATATGGAGTCTATGAGGCCCCACGTTTAGAATCTGCAGCAGAAACTAATAAATTTTATCATGACCATTGTGATATTTTGGGACATACTATGATGCCGGAAGCTGCATTGGCAAGAGCGATTGGTGCCTGTTATGTGCCTCTCTATTTTGTCAGTTCCTATGCGGAAGGATTGCATCCCCATGAATTTGCCCGTGTAGGCGATTGGGAACACTGTGCGTCTTATATTGGAAACACTGTATTAGGTACATTTGCTGAAATTGATGAAAAGAGGTTCAATTGCAGTTGTGCTAAAAAAAGAATTACGTTGCCAGATGATATATGTAAAAGAATTCGTATGAGATAAGGAGAAGAGAAGATGAAACAAATTATTCGTTTATTTACTATGGTTGGACTTTCAATAACTCTTTTGGTCGGATGCGGGAGTGCGGCTGAAAATAATGCTGGGGAAGGCAGAAATAATACCGACAGTGGAGAAAAGAAGTTTAAAGTGGCAATGGTTGTTGGTGTTGGCGGTTTAGGTGATCAGTCATTTAATGACGGCTTATATTCAGGGGTACTGAAAGCCGCTGAATTGTATGGTATTGAATATCAAGTCATTGAACCGACGGAGTATACTGAATTTAATGATAATTTTATGAGTCTTTCAGCCTTGAATGATTATGACATCATAATTGGGTGTGGATATGATGCAACCGAGGGTGTGAGTCTTGCAGCAAAAGAATACCCAGACCAGCAGTTTATCTTTATTGATGGAGCGGTTGAAGGTTTAAATAATGTAACTAATTATACTTTTCGTGATAATGAAAAAACATTTCTGGTTGGCATGATGGCGGCAATGAAGACAGAAACAGGAAAGATTGGCCTGGTAATGGCTACTGATACTCCAGATCAGCATGTATTTGTAGCAGGTTACCTGGCGGGCGCCAAATATATTAATCCCAATATTGATATACAGGTGAAATATATTGGTTCTTATTCTGACATTACGACAGCAAAAGAACTGGCGATTGCATTGGTTGAAGAGAATGTCGATATTATTTATGCCGCTGCCGGCGGAGCCGGAGTTGGAGTATATAGTTCAGGTGATGATTATGGTTTCTTATCTATCGGCACAGACAGCAACCTTTGTCCGGTTTATCCAAATTCAATGTTTGTTTCTGCATACAGGGATATGGAGCTTGTGGTAGCGGAAGCGGTCAAAGCAGCTATGGAAGGAGAGCGTATTGGCGAGAGCGTGTCTGTCGGTTTGGCAGAAGGTGCAGTGGATATTATGAATGAGGGGTCAAATGTGCCCATAGATGATTCTCTTTTTGCAAAAACAGAAGAGGCCAAGGCAGCGATTATCGCAGGGAAAATTACGGTACCGGACACACTTAAATGATTTTCAGGAGGGGTTAGCGGTGTATGCAATTGAAATGAAACATATAGTGAAAAAATTCGGATCTTTTACAGCAAATGATGATATAAGTCTTTGTGTAAGAAAAGGCGAAATTCATTCTCTTTTAGGGGAGAATGGTGCTGGTAAAACTACATTGATGAATATTCTTTATGGTCTTTATGGAGCTGATAGCGGGGAGATTCTCATTAATGGAAAGGAGGTGCATCTTAAAAGCCCCCTTGATGCGATATATTATGGGATTTCAATGGTTCATCAGCATTTTATGCTGGTTGATGCACTGACCGTGGCAGAGAATGTGGTTTTGGGCAGTGAGCCGCATCGTGGTATCAGGTTTAACTATGAACAGGCGTGTAAAGAAGTCGCAGAACTAGGAGAAGCTTATGGACTGTATATAGATCCGAAGGAGATGGTGAAGAATTTGCCGGTAGGTGTAAAGCAGCGTGTTGAAATTCTGAAGGCGCTATATCATAAGTCCGATATTTTGATATTGGATGAACCGACGGCAGTGTTGACGCCGCAAGAGGTGAATGAGTTTTTTGAAGTACTGAAGCATCTGCGTGCTATGGGAAAAACAACCATCATCATAACACATAAGCTGAAGGAGACAATAAAAATTGCAGATACCCTTACTATACTGAGAAAGGGCAGATTCATTTTATCAAGAACTGTGAAGGGGGCAGATGAAAAGGAACTTGCAGAGCAGATGGTGGGAAGGCAGGTATTATTTGAGGTTGATAGAAAAGAAATGCCAAAGCAGCAGAATATCGCTTTATCGTTGGAGGGAATAACATATTATAAGCGAAAAAAAGTGATTTTGAATGATATATCCCTTGACTTACAATATGGCGAGATTCTTGGAATAGCCGGCGTGGAAGGAAACGGACAGACTGAGCTGATCGAGGTAATAACGGGGCTCACACATCCTGATAACGGGACGGTTTCTTTAAATGGTGAACTGATAAAAGAGGCTTCAGCAAGACGAATTCTTGATTTAGGTATCGCTCATATCCCGGAGGATCGAGGTGCCCGGGGTTCGGTTTCTGCATTTACATTATGGGAAAATTATATTCTTGGTTATCATCGCAAGTGTAATTATCAAAAAAGAGGTATTCTGGATGTTCGCAGAGTAAGGAACATAATGAAAACGGTGATTGATGATTTTGGAATTCGTTGTAATTCAACCGAAAATCTAATGAAAGAGTTGTCAGGAGGAAATCAGCAGAAGTTGATTATCGCGCGTGCTTTATCGCAAAGCCCGGATGTTTTGATTGCAGCACAGCCTACACGTGGAGTTGATATTGGAGCGATTGAGTATATTCATGAACAATTAATCAGGTTCCGGAATCAAGGTAAATCCATTATACTGATTTCCGCAGATTTAGATGAAATAATGAAACTTTCGGATCGGATTGCAGTTATTTTTGAAGGAAAAATAGTTGCAGATCGACCGGTCTCTATGTTTACAATTGGTCAATTAGGTTCTTATATGCTTGGAAATGCAGCTGGGGAGGTGGCAAATGGAGAGTTCTAAAAGGTCGAATGTTTTTATATCGATAGGGTCATTGTTGCTGGCGTTACTTTTTTCAGCACTGTTGATACTTCTGTTAAAATATTCCCCCATAGAAGCTTATGGTGCTATGTTTAAGGGCGCTTTTGGCAGCAAAAATAGCTGGGCGGCAACACTTGGCACAGCTACTCCTCTTATTTTTGCCGGTTTAGCCATGGCTATTTCCAATAAAGCTGGTGTATTCAATATTGGAGGTGAAGGACAGATTGTTGTTGGAGCTATGGCTGCTGCAGTAGCCGGTCAATATGGCGGAGGGCTTCCGAAAATAATTCACATAGTGATTTGTCTTTTGGCGGCGGGTATTGCAGGAGGCTTGTGGGCAGGAATAGCAGCCTTATTGAAGGTAAAGATGAAGATCAATGAAGTGATTGTAACAATTATGTTGAATTATCTGGCCGTATATTTTGTAAATTACCTGGTAATGAATCCTTTTAAGGCAGAGGGAATGACCGCCCGGACTAATTATATATCAGAGTCAGCAGTGATACCGTCCATAATCAGGAATACACGATTAAATTATGGCATCTTTTTAGCAATAGCTGTTGCACTGATTTTCTTATTTATTTTAAAGCGGACCATAATGGGATATGAACTACGCAGTGTTGGACTAAATCCCTCGGCAGCCGAGAACGCCGGAATAGCTGCAGCAAAGTATATCTATATTGCTATGTTCTTAAGTGGCGCGGTTGCCGGGATCGGAGGAGCCGTTGAGGTTTTGGGGGTTCATAAATATTACATTTCCAATATGACTGTTAAGTATGGATATGATGGAATCGCGGTATCTGTTATGGGCGGGAATTCACCAATCGGTATACTAATATCCGCGGTGGTATTTGGTGCACTGAAAGCCGGAGCTTCAAATATGAATCGAATGACCCATATACCATCGGAGTTTATTTCAGTTTTGCAGGCGTTAGTTATTATTTTTGTTGCCACACCGGCAATCGTTAGGAGGGGTAAGGATAGAATCAGTAAGGGAAAGGGAAAAAGGGAGGGGTGATTATGGATACTTTATTAAATATAATTGCGTGTAGTGTCCGTGTCGCCACAGCCATCGGTTTTGCTGCGTTAGGTGGGATGCTGTCAGAACGAGTCAGAATTATAAATATGGGACTAGAAGGCATGATGTTATTTGGCAGCTTTTTTGGTGTAGTCGGCTCCTATTTTTCCGGTAGTGCCTGGATTGGACTGGGGTTAGCATTAGTGGCGGGAGCTTTAGTCGGTTTGCTGCATGCGGTACTGACTATCGAGTTTAAATGTGAGCATATTCTTTCCAGTTTAGGAATTAATATGCTGGCCAGTGGGCTGACTCTCGTATTGCTGGAAGTTATTTGGAAAAGTAAAGGAAGTTCCAGTAGTGTGAAAGGACTTGGGACAATTCGGTTACCAATTATTTCTCAAATCCCGGTTATTAAGGAAGTGATAGGGACGGTTTCACCATTACTGATTCTGCTGATTATTTGCGTAGTATTTATCTATTATATTTTATTTCGCAGTGTTTATGGTGTAAGAATTCGCGTAATAGGAGATAATCCGGAAGTTGCAGGTTCTCTGGGGATTAATGTTTATAAGATTCAATATATAACTCTTGTTTGCAGTGGTATGCTGGCGAGCCTTGGTGGTGCGTATTTGTCCATAGGTGATATCAATATGTTTATTAAAGATATGGTATCAGGACGCGGATATATAGCCCTGGCGATGGTTGTATTAGGGAGATGGCATCCGATTGGTGCAGTTGCTGTCGGTCTGATTTATGGCATGGCGGAAGGAATGCAGTATCGGCTGCAATCAGTAACAATAGCACCTCAACTGGTTCAATGTCTCCCCTATCTGGCTACACTTATTGTACTTCTATTTGCACGCAGCGGAAGAGGAGGGCCTAAAGCTGCTGGTAAGCATTATTATATGAAAGGGCAGTAATAGAAAGCCGTAAATCTGATTATGGGAACATGATTTTTGTTCTCATAATATATATTAAGTGAGGAGTAGACTGTGCTTTTTATGAAAAGATGTCTACTCCTCACTTTCTTTTATTAGAACATAGCTCCCTTTATAGAGCTTCACATCACTTAAATCGATAGTAACCTCAAAATTTATTTCTCGAATTAAATGAAAGCTAACAAATGCAATATCCTCTGTCAACCAATCAATACTATACTCATTTCGCTCAAACGCTCCCCGACTGGGTGCGACAAAGGGAACGATTGTCCTATAGTTGTTGCTGAATCTTTAGCGCTTCTTCTTGTATGGCAATTCGAATTTCTTCTAATCTGCTTTCTGGAATGCGTACAGCCGGTCCGGATATACTGAGTGCGGCAAGAATACGGTCTTGCTTATCAAAAATCGGTGCGGCAACACATATTAGGCCATATTCCCTTTCTTCATTATCTATAGCGTATCCTTCCCTGCGAACTATTTCTAACTGTTGCTTCACTTCATCAGTAGACATCGGTGAGTTGGGGGTGAGTTGGACATAGTTCACACGAGATAAAATTTCATCCACTTCCGAATCAGGAAGATGTGCAAGAATACATTTCCCCATTGCGGTAATATAGAGTGGAAACAATTGACCAGGAGAGGTCGTTATACGCATAGAAAGAGGACTTTCCAGTTTTTCCAAATACATATTATTATCGCCGGAGCGGATAGATATATTTGCGGTTTCACTGAATTTATTAACAAGTGTCGCAAGACTGATTTTAGCAAGTGTACGCAACGAACTTTCTATATTATTACCAAGACGAAATACAGAAAGACCTAAACGATATTTGCCGTTATCTGGATTTTGTGTCAAGAAACCAAATTCTTCCAGCGTATGAACGATACCATAAGCAGTACTGTTTTTCAATTCAAGCAGTTGGCTGATTTCAGAAAGGCGGTACTCATCTTTCTCATTGAAACATTCTAAGATTCTGAGAGCTCTTGCTACTGACTGTATCGATGCTGTACTTTTTTCAGTGATATTTTTATGCATCAGATTAACCTCCATTTTATCATTTTCGATCTTGCTAATACTATCTATCCATAATGATATTACTATATTATCATATCACATTCGGCAATACAAGATTGACAAGGATTTTATTATAGAAAAGTAATAAAAAGTCAGTTGATATACATTTTAAACAAAAAAAATAAATTTAGTTGTAATTAATATATAAAAATATTTATGGGTATTGACATAGCTAGTACAGACTGTTAATATATAATTAAATTCGGCATTACAAAATATAATTCGGCAATGTCGAAAATATATTAAAGTGAGGTAAGTCTTACATGGAGAAGTTCAAAGATATTAAAGATGCGGCAAGTGTATCTGCGTTTCCTGGCCACTCCAGAATAACTTTAACAGGAAATAAGGAATTGATGATGTGCATGTTTAATATGAAAGCAGGAACGCGAGTTGAATTACATCAACATCTGTCGGCGCAAATCGGGTATGTTTTGGATGGTCAAATGGAGTTTTTTGATGAGAGCGGAAATGTTCATGCTGGTGGAACCGGTTTTTCCTATGCTTTTGATCCAAATGAAAAACACGGCTGCGTAGCTATTACAGATTGTACCTTTGTTGAATGTTTTTCGCCAAGTAGGGGAGAATACGATAACTAGGCAAAACTGGAAGGAGGTTAAACATGAAAAGTACCTATACAAAAATCACATATCGCAAGGAGCGGGCAGCTGCAATAATTGGATTTAACAATCCAGAAGATGGTAATCGTATTGGATTTGTTGCGATGACTGAAATTACAGAAGCAATGGATAATGCCAATCAAGATATGGCAGTCAAATCGATTATTTTAACAGGTGAGGGTGAGGTGTTTTGCTTAGGAGGAAGAATTGATGGGTTCCCTATTGGATATGCAATGGACCAAAAGCAGTATTCGGATGCAATGGTCAACATGATTAAACATATTTATGCATCTCCAAAACCAGTTATTGCGGCAGTTAATGGAAATGCATATGCTGGCGGGTTTATGGTAGTTGAAAGTTGTGATTTGGCAGTTGCATCAATAGAGGCAAAGTTTGGCTTGACAGAATTGGTTGCTACCGGAAATTATCCGGTTATTGCATTAGCTGTAAATGGCAGAAGCATACCCAAGAAGAGGCTGTTTGAAATCATTTTAACTGGTGAGCCTATTACTGCAGATACAGCAAATGATTGGAATCTTATCAATTGTGTTGTATCCCCAAAGCAGGTGTTGGAGAAAGCATTAGCATATGGAGATATTATTGCCAGCCGCAGTTCTGTGGCAGTGGCATTTGGACGTCAAATCTATCATCAAATGGCTGAACTGACGCCGCAAATGTCAATGGAATATGCCAAACCGGCATTGTTAAGTTTTTTAGCAATGGAAGATATAAAAGAGGGAGCATTGGCAGCCAAGGAGAAGCGTGAACCAAATTACATTGGTAAATAACACTTCTGCGCGATGCTAAAATAAAATCATATTATTTAAACTGCATGAGGATATGCAGTAGAAAATGGAGGAAAGTATGGAATTTTACAGTCTTAACAAAGTAGCAAAAATGGAATTACCAGGTGTTGTGTCTCATCAACTTATTGGGAAAAACAATGTGCCAGAAGGGAATTACAATTTCACAGACGTTACAGTGCAACCAGGTGCTGTACAACCAAGACATTCTCATGAGTTTTCTGAACAAACTTGGTATTGTGTAAGCGGTACAGGTGTGCTTCTGCTGAAAGACGATACAGAAAGAGTATTTCTGCCAGGCGACATAGCCCGATTTGAAAAAGGAGATATTCACGGTATGGTAAATCGTTCCGAAGAACCTATCCGGTATATCACAATAACCTGTCCGAGAACCGATTTCTCAGGAAACTATGACAAGATAATCGAGGCTGAAAAATAGTTCAAGACGATATGATTATGTAGAGAGAGGGGTTTAAGAAAATGGATAAAGTAGCTTTGATTATGTTTATTGTAGTAATTGCGCTTGCGTTTATGCGTAAGATTAATGCCGGAATATTAGCCATAGCGGTTGGAGCAGTAGCGGTTCGCATTTTTTCGATGTCAGATAAGAATTTACTGGACGGGATCAGCGGTTCGATGTTTGCAACATTGGTTGGAATTAACTTACTTTTTGCAATTGTAAATAATACAGGTGCGCTGGATCTGTTAGCAAGAAAGATTGTTTCTATTTCGGGAAAGCGTAATTGGATTTTACCGATTGCTATTTATATGGCCAGTTTTATTATTGCTGCCATGACTGGTGCGATACCAGCATTGGCAATTATACCAGTACTTGCGGTTTCTGTTGCCATTGAAGCTGGCTATAATCCCATCATGTTAGGAATGGTAGGTGCTTGTGGTTGGTCGGCCGGCAGAATGACACCAATCACTCCGGAAGGTGTTATTATTACAGCTGCAGCAGATAAAGCGGGATTGCAAAATGTGATGTTTCCGATTATGGTATGTCAAATTTTTGCTACAATAATAGGCTGTATTATCCTATACTTTGTTTTTAAGGGATATAAAGTTAAAGTCGCAGAGGGATATTTGGAAAATAAAGTGGTAGAAAGATTCAATACGAAGCAACTCATTTCATTAGGTAGTGTTGTAATTATGTTAGGACTCATAGTGTTTTTAAAGTTGAATGTAAGTGTTGCAGCTTTTTCGGTGGTGGCAGTGTTACTTTTATTTAACATAGCAGATGAAAGTGCCTGTATAAAAGTAATGCCGTGGGGAACAATTATCCTGGTTCTTGGGGTAGGTGCTTTGCTGAGTGTTGTGGATGCAGTGGGAGGTTTGCAATTATTCAGCAATGCATTGGCTAAGTTAATGAATAGCACAACTGCGGCCCCTTTTATGGGAATCAGTGCTGGTTTGCTTAGTATGGTAAGTTCTTCAACTGGTGTTGTGTACCCGACTATGATGCCTATGTGTGCAGATATAGCTGCGCAGGTTGGAAATGTTAATCCAATAGCGCTTATGTCAGCAGTTGGCCTGGGTTCATCACTTACAGGAGTTTCCCCGTTGTCAGTTGCGGGTGCATTGATTTTATCTGCAATGGCGAATAATGAAAAATATTCTTCAAAAGAACAGCAGGGAAAAGTGTTTGTGCAGTTATTTGCTGTATCTATTTCCAGTTTGATTCTGGTTGTTGGTGCCTCGTTTTTTTTCAACACTATTGTTAATTTTATGAGATAATAATTGACTTTAAGTAGGAGCAGGATTAAGTATAAATTTTATACATATGTGTACGAGTTAATCCTGCTTTCCTATTTTTACATTTTTGTTTTAAACGCCTATAATCGTTAATGTGAGGGAGATAATATATATGAAGAAGAAAGCATTAGAAGGAATAACGATTCTTGACCTAACGAGGGTTTTGGCAGGTCCATATTGCTCTATGTTACTGGCTGATATGGGGGCAAATATCATCAAAATCGAGAGGCCCAAAACAGGTGATGATACCAGGGTTTATGAGCCGATTGTGAATGGTGAAAGTGCCTATTATATGAATCTGAATAGAAATAAAAGGAGCATGACATTGGATTTAAAAAATCCTGATGGTAAAGCACTTTTCATGGAATTAGTAAAAAAGTCGGATGTTGTTTTGGAAAACTATCGACCTGGTGTAATGGAACGTTTGGGCCTTGGATATGAGATGTTGAAGGAAGTGAACCCTGGGATCATTTATGGCTGCGTGTCGGGATTTGGACATTATGGACCTTATAGCAACCGTCCGGGTTATGATATTATTGCGCAGGCTATGGGGGGATTGATGAGCACAACAGGCTGGCCGGGAGGTGAACCAACACGCAGTGGTACAGCTTTTGCAGATGTTATGGGCGGTATAAGTTTATGTGTAGGTATTGAGGCTGCTTATATCAACAAATTACGAACTGGTGAAGGACAAAAGATTGATGTTGCACTGGTAGATTCTGTTGTATCGGCCTTGGAAATTATTACACAAATATATCTTGTTAGTGGCCGCGTGCCCCAGCGTATTGGTAATCGTTATGAAGCATCATACCCTTATGATTCCTTTCACTGCAAGGATGCAAGTATTGTAATTGGTGCAGGCAATGATAAGCTGTTCGGAATTTTATGCGATGTCATGCAGATGCCTGAATTGATAGAAGATCCACGTTTTATAAGTAATCCTGATCGCATTAAAAATAATGTAGAGTTAAAAAAGATTATGGAAACGTGGCTGTGCAATTATCAGTCTGAAGAAATTGTAGAGATATTGTTGGCTGCCGGTTGTCCAGCAGCGCCAATCTATGACATTGATCAGGTTACAGAAGATCCGCATATCGCGGGCGCGCGCGAAATGTTTGTTGAAGTAGAGCATCCTATTGCTGGAAAAATGCGGCTGACTGGCAATCAAATTAAAATGAGTGGTACACCAGTAGCGTTTGACAGACCAGCACCTTTATTAGGACAGCATACAAAAGAATTATTGCAGGAAACGCTAGGTATATCTGATGGGGAATATCAGGAATTAGTAACAAAAGGCGTATTCTAGGAGTGGAAATACATTTCTGTTTTGAAAGGATGATTAAACTATGGAGAGTTTGAATTTACCCAAAAAGGTGTTTCTAAAAGAGGTTGGACCTCGCGATGGGTTACAGATTGAAAAAGTTTTTACGCCTACAAATAAAAAAATAATTATGTGCAATTTATTATCTGAATGTGGGTTTGATGATATGCAGTTTACAGCGTTTGTTCATCCTAAAGCAGTTCCCAACATGGCTGATTCAGTGGAAGTTTCGCAGAAAATTATGCGAAAACCAGGAATGATGTATTCTGCATTGGTTCCGAACAAAAGAGGGTATATAAACGCAGCAGCAGCCGGTATTAAGAAGGTAGAGATGACGATGTCTGCAACGGAGTCACATAGTATCAGTAATTTAAACTGTAATACAAGCGATTCATTGCGTACAATACAGGAATGCTTAGATTTGGGATTAGATATAAAGTTAATCGTTGGTCTGGCTGTAACATTTGGCTGTCCTTTTGAAGGGAGACCAAAGTTTGAACGCATAACATCTATTGTTAAAGAACTCAATGCAATGGAGATTCGAGAAGTAGGGCTATGTGATACTAGTGGAGTGGCAGATCCAAGACAAGTTTATGATTTTAGTTCCCGCTTGATCGATTCATTTCCTGATATTACGTTTTACTTCCATGCACATAATACACATGGTACTGGTTTAGCAAATGTTTTAGCGGCCATGCAGGCAGGGATTATAAACTTTGATACATCTATTGCCGGACTTGGAGGGTGCCCATATGCTCCAGGCGCATCGGGAAATTTGGCAACAGAGGATGTTGCACAGACGTTGAAGTATATGGATATTGAAACTGGTTTAGATATTGATAAGCTTATTGAAGCATCAAAGTTTGCAGCCGAAACTGTAGGGCACCATGATAGTGCGACATTACGTGCAGGAAAAATGAATCATTTAGTTGAATGTGGACCAGTAATGCAAAAGAATAACAGAAAGAATTAGAGGAGGCTGTGATTATGTATGTTAGTGCCGAGATCCTGGATTTGCATACTCAGGTTGATGAAATTGCAGTAGATAAATTATTGGAAGTGCAAATAAAGGAGAATGAGAGAAAAATAATTGTTTTGGATGATGACCCAACAGGGGTACAAACAGTTCATGATATTTCTGTGTATACAGATTGGACTATTGACAGTATCAGACGTGGTTTTTTGGAACCGAACAATCTTTTTTTTATTTTAACAAATAGCCGTAGTATGACTGAGGAGATGACGAAAGCAGTGCATGCAGATATAGTTGCGAATATAGCGGCTATTGCAAAAGAAACGGATAAGGCGTATTTGATAATAAGCCGGAGTGATTCTACTTTGCGTGGTCATTTTCCTTTAGAAACTGAAACTCTGAGAACGGGAATGGTGGCACAAGGGATACATATAGATGGTGAGATTTTATGCCCATTTTTTAAAGAAGGTGGACGATTTACAATTAATAATGTGCATTATGTTAAACAAAATGACATGCTGATCCCAGCAGCAGAATCTGAATTTGCCAGAGATAAGACTTTTGCTTATACTAAGTCATCGCTTCCGGAATATATTGAAGAGAAAACATGTGGGAGCTACAATGCGGATCAAGTCATTTGTATAGAACTTGAAACACTGCGTGCTGGTGATATACATAAAGTTGAACAACAGCTTTTGTCAGTAAATGATTTTAATAAGGTATGTGTTAATGCGGTTGACTATATTGATCTTAAGGTTTTTGCTGTAGGTCTTTACCGAGCGATGGCAAAAGGAAAGAATTTTATTTTTCGTACAGCAGCCAGTTTCGTGAAGATTATTGGTGGTGTAAGCGAACAGCCATTATTAACAAGAAAAGATATGCTCACTGAAGAAACATCCAATGGTGGAATTGTTGTTGTTGGCAGTTATACTAAAAAAACGACTATGCAGTTGGAACGCTTACGGCAGCTTGATTTTGTAGTACCAATAGAGTTTAAGTCTAATTTGGTATTAAAAGGAGATGCGGCTTTTTATAGCGAGGTGGAACGCTGTGTTGAAGAAAGCGAGAAGGCAATTATGTCTGGGAAAACGGCAGTATGTTATAGCTGTAGAGAACTTCTTGTCATGGAAAACGATACACCTGAAAGTGCTTTAATACGCAGCGTTAAAATTAGCAATGGTATACAAAGTTTGGTTGGTTGTCTAAAGGTAATACCTTCGTTTATTATTGCAAAGGGTGGTATTACTTCCAGCGATGTTGGAACAAAGGCTCTGCTTGTAAAATGTGCAAAAGTATTGGGTCAAATTAAACCGGGAATTCCGGTTTGGCAAACTGGGAATGAAAGCCGTTTTCCGTCAACACCTTATGTGATTTTTCCAGGTAATACGGGAGATGAAAGTACATTGCGAGAAATAGTAGAGATATTAAGTGGTAAAGAAAACACTGTGCAGTAGCTGTTCTTTATCTTAACAGTAGCTAAATAGCAATGAATAATTCTCAGAACCAATGGTTATAAGAACTCCTGGAAAACCATTCAGTCTATTCATGGTTATCCAGGATCATTTTCTTACACTACCATTCACTCATTGTCATGATTATACCAAAGTGAAGTGGACTTACTCCAACCTGGCTCACTATATCTAACAAAACCGGAGAAAAAATTACAATAGCAGGGGTTGTCAAGTTAATTATGCCTTTTTGCGAAAAGTTTGTTGCTATCAATAAAGATGAAACAGCACCACAAAGGCTTGAGAGATATCTTTTTTTGTGTTATAGTAACCATATCTTGGTAATGGTCTTAACATTCAGGTGAATTCTCACCACATAATTCCAACCTTGAAAATACTATGAAATGTGATAAAATG
>Ga0153948_1000204_pt1 | contig 31709 bp, 30 predicted proteins | sample TSNJ032MetaG_FD_104696 | JGI IMG/M metagenome (GOLD analysis project Ga0153948, IMG submission 104696) | Attine ant fungus gardens microbial communities from New Jersey, USA - TSNJ032 MetaG | ecosystem: Host-associated > Fungi > Mycelium > Unclassified | place: USA: New Jersey, Wharton State... | reverse complement strand
GGTGAGCGCAAGGCCGATCACGGGCGGCCAGAAATGCACCGACGAGTTTTTACTCTTTGCGGCGCAGGGTTCGGATCATAGCACCGGGGTCAAGGCTTAACCACGCAACAACTGTGTGGGATAGAGGTTCCAGAGCCTTTTGGAATAAATCACGAGGCCAGGATCAACTGACCGGCTACGGTGAACATCATCACTGCCACGAGAAGATCAAGAATCCGCCAGGTACTCGGCCGCGCCAGCCACGGTGCAAGCCATGCCGCACCAAGGGCGAGGGTGAAAAACCACAGCAGCGAAGCACTTGCCGCCCCCACGACATAAGCGCCCGGCACTGATTGCTGCGCGCCAAGTGAACCGATCAACAGCACCGTATCGAGATAGACGTGCGGGTTGAGCAGGGTCACTGCCAGCGCACTCAGCATCACCGCGCGCAACGAGCGTACGGTGTGGTTTTCGCCCTGATCCAGACTCTGTTTCAAGAACGCCCGGCGCAGCGCCTGACTGCCATACCAGATCAGAAAGACCGCGCCGCCCCAGCGGGCCACCGCGAGCAATGTCGGGTTCTGTGCCAGCACGGTGGCCAGACCAAACACCCCGGCCGCCACCAGCAGCGCATCGCACGCGACACACAACGCCGCCACCGGCAGGTGATGTTCGCGGCGCAGGCTTTGGGCCAATACGAAAGCATTCTGGGTGCCGATCGCCATGATCAGCCCGAACGCCACCAGCAGGCCGTTCACATAGCTTTGCCACATAAAGAGTTACTCCGCGTTGGCTGCGAGATCGCGCAGCACGTGCATGGCGCGTTCGGCGTCGGCCTGACCGACAAACAAATGATCGTGGTAGTAACCGGCGATCACGTTGCAACTGATTCCGGCCTTGCCCAGCGCGCTGGCGAACGCAGCGGTGAGGCCGACTGCTTCGAGTGCCGAATGCACGTTGAGGGTGATCCACGCCGCGACATAATCGAAAGCGAACCCGGCGAGTTCAGCCTGGGAGCGTTCGAGGATCACGGTCAGGCCTTCCTGTTCGCGAAAGCTGCCGACAATCTCCAGCCCACTCGGCAATGAGTTGTCAGGCACGGTGCAGAACACGTATTCGCCGGCGTTGAGCTGCGGGCTCATGCTGCGCAGCAGAGTTGTGAGTGAGGTTTCGCCAGCCATTGCCGTGTTCCTTGATAAAGAGTGCTTGCTGGCTATTCTCCGGTCGAAAGCGGTATAAGAAAAACCAATAGTGCTGATCGCTCATTAGGAAAACTGATGTTCGACTACAAATTGCTTTCCGCTCTGGCCGCAGTGGTCGAGCAGGCCGGTTTCGAACGCGCCGCGCAGGTGCTGGGCTTGTCGCAATCGGCGATTTCCCAGCGCATCAAACTGCTGGAAGCGCGGGTCGGCCAACCGGTGCTGGTGCGCGGCACGCCGCCGTCACCGACCGAGATCGGCCGGCGGCTGCTCAACCATGTGCAGCAGGTACGCCTGCTCGAACGTGACTTGCAGACCCTGGTGCCGGCGCTCGACGAAGAGGGTCTGCCGGAGCGGTTGCGCATCGCGATAAACGCCGACAGTCTCGCCACCTGGTGGGCCGAAGCCGTGGGCGATTTCTGCGCCGAGCAGCATTTATTGCTGGATCTTGTGGTGGAAGATCAGACCGTCGGCCTCAAGCGCATGCGTGCCGGGGAGGTGGCGGCGTGTGTCTGTGCCAGCGAGCGCCCGGTGGCCGGGGCGCGCAGCGTGTTGCTCGGGGCCATGCGTTACCGGGCGCTGGCCAGTCCGGCGTTCATCGAGCGGCATTTCCCCGACGGGGTGCGCGCCGAGCAGTTACCACGCACGCCGGCGCTGGTGTTCGGCCCGGACGATTTTCTCCAGCATCGCTACCTTGCATCATTGGGCGTTGATGGCGGATTCGAGCATCATTTGTGCCCGTCCTCCGAAGGATTTGTGCGCCTGACCGAAGCCGGGTTCGGCTGGGGCCTTGTGCCGGAACTGCAAGTGCGCGATCAGCTGCAACGCGGGGTGTTGCGTGAACTGTTGCCAGATAAACCGATCGATGTGCCGTTGTACTGGCATCATTGGCGCAATGGCGGTCAGCTGCTGGGCTTGCTGACCGAGCAATTGCTACGTTCTTCACCGCGCTGGCTGGTGCCCTTGGGCTGACGGTCAGCGTCAAGACAGACGTATCAGGTAAACGAAAGACATCGGAGCGTTACATGAAAATTCTGGTCACCGGCGCAAGCGGCTTCATTGGCGGACGCTTTGCGCGTTTCGCCCTGGAGCAGGGCCTGGACGTGCGGGTCAACGGTCGCCGGGCCGAAAGCGTCGAGCATCTGGTGCGCCGTGGCGCCGAGTTCGTTCCGGGCGATCTGACCGATGCGGATCTGGTGCGCGAACTCTGCGCCGACGTCGAAGCCGTGGTGCACTGCGCCGGTGCCGTCGGCTTGTGGGGACGCTATCAGGACTTTCATCTGGGCAACGTGCAGGTCACCGAAAACGTCGTCGAAGCCTGCCTCAAGCAGCGCGTGCGGCGGCTGGTGCATCTGTCGTCGCCGTCGATCTATTTCGATGGCCGCGATCACCTCGGCCTGACCGAAGAGCAAGTGCCCAAGCGCTTCAAGCATCACTACGCAGCGACCAAGTACCTGGCCGAGCAGAAGGTCTTCGGTGCGCAGGAATTCGGTCTGGAAACCATCGCCCTGCGCCCGCGTTTCGTCACTGGCGCCGGCGACATGAGCATCTTCCCGCGCCTGCTGAACATGCAGCGCAAGGGACGTCTGGCGATCATCGGCGATGGCCTGAACAAGGTCGACTTCACCAGCGTGCAGAACCTCAACGAAGCGCTGCTCAGCAGTCTGCTGGCGGCCGGTTCTGCGTTGGGCAAGGCCTACAACATCAGCAATGGCGCGCCGGTGCCGTTGTGGGATGTGGTCAATTACGTGATGCGCAAGATGGAAGTGCCGCAGGTCACTAAATACCGCTCGTACGGTCTGGCCTACAGCGTTGCGGCGCTCAACGAAGGTGCGTGCAAACTCTGGCCGGGGCGCCCCGAGCCGACGCTGTCGCGGTTGGGCATGCAGGTCATGAAGAAAAATTTCACCCTCGACATCAGTCGCGCCCGGCATTATCTGGACTACGATCCGAAAGTCAGCCTGTGGTCGGCCCTCGACGAGTTCTGTGGCTGGTGGAAAGCTCAGGACATCCGTTGATACAAGTCGGTTGGCCGGCAATGAACCGCACTGCCGCTTGAGGGTCAATCCCTGCGGCTGCGGCGGTTATACTTCGCAGCATTTAGCCATCACCGCGTTCCACAAAGGTTGCCTCAATGTCCATGCGTAACGATGCCAACGACGATTTCGACGATGTACCGAGCCTGCGGGCCGACACCTTTGACGACGATGACATTCCGCCCACCGCCCGTACCTCCGTGCACTCGCGTACGCCGCCGGCGGTCAAGGTCAAGGCTGCGAGTACCGGTCCGCTGTGGGCACTGGTCGGCGCGTTGTTCTTTGCCTTCATCGGTCTGGCCTGGTGGAGCTTCCAGCAGATTTCGCTGATGGAGCAGCAGTTGGTCGCGACTCAGGAAAGCTTTGCGCGCATCAGCGAGGAAGCGGCGGGGCGCCTGCAGGACATTTCCGGCAAGGTCGTCGCCAGCCAGAGCAACGTCAACAGCGACAGCGAAGCGTTGAAGCTGCAGATCAAACAGCTGGAAACCCAGTTGCTGGATCAGAGCAAACAGCAGCAAGGCGTGGTCGGTCAGGCCAGCGATCTGGACAAGCGTCTGGCGCAGATGACCGCGCAGACCACCGAACAACAGAACGCCAATACCCAGTTGCAGGCCCAGGTCAAAGCCTTGAGCGCCGAACTGGCGACCCTGAAAAGCGCCCCGGCGGATACCAGCAAGGTCGACGCCCAGCTCAAGAGTTACGACGCCCAGTTGAAAAGCCTTGGCGCTGATATCACTGCGCTGAAAAAGCAGGGCAACTCGAACGCAGCGATCGAGCGTCTGGAGCAGGAAATCGTCGTTCTCAAGAGTGAACAGGACAACCGCCCGACAACGCCACAGGGTGGCGGCAATACCGCTGAGTTCGATGCGTTCCGCGGGCAGATGACCCGCAACCTCAACACCCTGCAGGCGCAGATCCAGAACCTGCAGCAGCAGATCAATGCCCGGCCGTAGGGCCTGATGAACTGTAGCCAGGGACCTTTGTGGTGAGGGGATTCATCCCCGACGGGGCTGCACAGCAGCTCCCAAACCATCAGCTCGGTGTGTCAGAAAATATGTGTTCTCTCCATCAGGGCTGCTGCGCAGCCCATCGGGGATAAATCCCCTCGCTACAGGATTCGGCGCTCCGTCCGATCCCAAGCCGTCTACGCTCTTGAAACACCAACAAGAACGAGGGATGCGTTATGGGGTTTTTGCATAAAGTGGCGTGGCTCGGGGTGATGCTTTTTGTGGGGGCAGGGCAGGTCAATGCCTCCACCACACAAAAGGACGACAGCAAGGCCGCCATCGCTTTGCTGGAAAAGGCCCTGGCCTATTACCACGACAATGGTGACAAGGCCTTCGCCGCGTTCAGCCGTCAGGGTGAGTTCGTCGACAAGGATCGCTACGTGTTCGTGGTCGATACCAAAGGCGTGATGCTCGCCAGCGGTGGGCCTTCCTCAGCCTTGATCGGCCGCGATGTCAGCGAGGTGCTTGCGCCGGATTTGCAGAAAGCCTTCAAGGACGCCTTGCTGGTGCCGGAAGGCAACGGCATCCAGCAAGCCGAGTACCGCTGGCAGAACTGGGCCGACGGCAAGGTCGAGCGCAAACATGTGTATTACCAGCGTATCGGTCAGCGCATTCTGGCAGTCGGTTATTACCTGCCGCGTGCGTCAGCCGAGCAGGCCAAGGCACTGCTCGACAAGGCTGCAACCGATCTGGGGAAAAACGAAAAGGGTACGCTGACGGCCATCAACTCGCTCAAGGGCGGGTATCTGCAGGATGACCTGTATGTATTCGTGGTCGATCTCGACACCCAACGCTACGTGGCCCACGGTACCAACCTGCGCTTGATCAATACCGATTTCAGCAAGATCAAGGACCCGGAAGGCAAACCGGTGGGCGAGCCGATTCTGGCGCTGATCGCCAAACAGGACGACGGCGAATACGAATACCGCTGGAAAAACCCGGTGACCGGCAAGGTCGAGGACAAGCATGCCTACCTGAAGAAGGTCGGGCATTTTCTGGTGGCAGTGGGTTACTACAGCCCTTGAGTGAACTGCTTTTGTAGGAGTGAGCCTGCTCGCGATAAGGAAGTGTCATTCAACAGTGATGTCGACTGACACACCCTCATCGCGAGCAGGCTCACTCCTACAGGGGATCGCGGTGTTGCTGTTATTTGGCGCCGTGCTCGCGCCCGCGCAGCAACTTGTTCGGCATCGCAATCGCCGCCGCCAGCCCCAGCAGCGACACTGCCGTACTCACCCAAAGCAAATGCTGGAACGTCACCGAAAGCTCGGCGCGCAAGGCGTTCTGCGCATCGCCCGGTGCGGCGTTCAGACCGTCGAGCAGCACGTTGCCCGAATGCCCCTCGCTGATCAGCGAGTTGCTCGCCAGATGGGCAAAGCTCGAATCCTGCAACAACGCCAGCAACAGCGCCGACATCAGCGCCACCCCCACCGCGCCGCCCAGTGAACGGAACAGGTTAGTGGTGCTGGTGGCGACGCCGATGTCGCGTTGCTCCACCGAGTTCTGCGTACCCACCAGTGAAGTCGGGAACTGCATGCCGCCGGCAATCCCGCTGAGCAGCATGAACAGGCTGCTGACCAGCGTCGCATCGGGTGGGCTGAACGCCATGCCGAGAATCGAGATCGGCATCAGCAATGCGCCAGTCAGAATCTGCGGCTTGTAGCGACCGGTCACCGAGGTGCGGCGTCCGGCGAAATAAGCGCCAATCGGCAGGCCCATCGCCAGCGGCAGCAAGTGCAACGCCGCCGCGTCGGCCCCGGCGCCGGTGACGCTCTGAAAGCGCAGCGGCATCAACACGATCAGCGAGATTGCCTGAAAACTGGTGAAGAAAATCGTGCACCAGCACAGCAATGCGTTGCGGTTGGTGAACAAGTGCATCGGCAGCAGTGGCTCGCGCGCCCGGCGTTCATGCCAGACGAACACCGCCAGCACCAGCACCGCACAGGCGAACAAGCCAAGCACTTCACTGCTGCGCCAAGAGTGACCCTGACCGACCTGAGTGATGGCCAACAGCAGGGCGGTCAACCCGATGATCATCAACAACGTGCCGAGGTAGTCGATGATCGGTTTGCGTTGTGGAATCGGCAGGCCGCGCAGATTGCGATTGGCAACCCACCAGGCGCCCAGCCCCAGTGGCAGATTGATCAGGAACACCCAGCGCCACGACAGGTATTCGGTCATGTAGCCGCCGAGCACCGGCCCGGCGACGCTGGCGACCGCGTACATGCTGCTGAAATAACCCTGATAGCGTCCGCGTTCGCGCGGCGGGACGATGTCGCCGATGATCGCCTGACTCACCGAGATCATCCCGCCGGCGCCGATGCCCTGGAGAATCCGCGCCAGCACCAGTTGTTCCATGCTTTGCGCCATGCCACAGAACAGCGAGGCCAGTGTGAACAGGCCCATGCCGAACAGCATGAGTTTGCGTCGCCCGTACAGATCGCCGAGTTTGCCGTAGATCGGTACCGCCACGGTCATTGCCACCATGTACCCGGAAATCACCCAGGCCAGCAGACTGACGTCCTTGAACTGCGCGGAGATGGCGGGCATCGAGACGGCGACGATGGTCTGGTCCAGTGCGCCGAGAAAGATTGCCAGCATCAGCGCGACCAGCACGCTGCGAATAGCCGGTTTGGGCGTTTCAGGGTGATTGAGATTGGTCACGGGCAAGCCTGCGGGCAGTGATGGACCCGCGCTGCCATCGCACGCGGGTGGATGCTCGCCAGTGTAAGTCGATAGCAGGCTATTCGATAGCCTCGTACGGAAGTCCGACGTAATTTTCTGCAATGGTTTTTCGCCCCGCTTCGGAACTGACAAAGTAGTCCAGTTCCGAGGCGCTGATCCGCTGGCTAAAATCGTCGTGCTCGTCGAAGCGGTGCAGCATGTTGGTCATCCACCAGGAAAACCGTTCAGCTTTCCAGACCCGGCGCAGGCAGATTTCCGAATATTTCTCCAGCAGATCGGTGCGCCCTTCGCGATAAACCTTCAGCAGGATATTGAACAGCGTGCTGACATCGCTGGCGGCCAGGTTCAGACCCTTGGCGCCGGTGGGCGGCACAATGTGTGCGGCGTCGCCGAGGAGAAACATCCGCCCGTACTGCATGGGTTCGACGACAAAACTGCGCAGCGGCGCGATGCTTTTTTCAATCGACGGGCCCGTCACCAGTTTTTCGGCAAGCGCGGCGGGCAGGCGGGTTTTCAGCTCAGCCCAAAAGCGCTCATCGGACCAGTCGGAAACGTTCTCCTCGGCCGGCACTTGCAGGTAATACCGGGTGCGCGTGGCCGACCGCATGCTGCACAGCGCGAAGCCACGTTCGTGCCGGGCGTAGACCAGCTCTTCGTGCACCGGCGGGGTGTCGGCGAGAATCCCCAGCCAGCCGAACGGATAGACCCGCTCGAAAATCTTCAGGCAGTCCTCGGGAATCGACTGTCGGGCGACGCCATGAAAACCATCGCAACCAGCGATGTAATCGCAATCGACGCGCCAGGTTTCGCCGTCCTTTTCGAAGGTGACAAACGCCTCGTCGCTTTTCATGCCGTGAGGAACGACATCGCTCACTTCATAAAACGACGGCGCCCCGGCCTCCCGACGAGCGGCCATCAGGTCGCGCGTGACCTCGGTCTGACCGTAGACCATCACGGTTTTGCCACCGGTCAAACCCTGCAGATCGATGTGCGCAAGGCGTCCATCCAGGGCCAGATCGAAGCCGGCGTGCACCAGTCCTTCGGCATCCATGCGCGCGCCTACGCCGGCCTGGCGCAACAGCTCTACCATGCCTTGTTCAAGCACGCCGGCGCGAATTCGTCCGAGGACATAGTCGGGTGTCTGTCGTTCGAGAATCAGGGTGTCGATGCCGGCGTTGTGCAGCAACTGACCGAGGAGCAATCCGGACGGACCGGCGCCAATGATGGCGACTTGGGTTTTCAGCGTTTTCATTGTTTTTATGACTCGCAAGCTTCACGCGACGTGAGTCGGTGAATGATTTTTATGGATCGAGTGCTTGCATTTTTCCCTTGCGAGTCTGTCAATTGAAGGTGAAAACTGAGCCGATACCTGTACATTCTGCCAATCGGTGCGATTATCGCCCGCAAACTCGAGGCCTGGATTGAAGTGATGAACAAGCCTGACCTGCCTTCGATTCCGGTGTTCAAGCTCTACGGTGAAAGCCTGGACTGGCCGACCCCTGACTTGCTGCACTGTGAAACCATTTCCAAACGCAGCCGCGAACATCAATGGGAAATCAAACCCCACCGCCACGCCGATTTGTGCCAGTTGCTCTTCGTCTTCAAAGGTCAGGCAGAGCTTGAAATCGAAGGTCAACGCACGCAGCTCAACCAACCCGCGATTCAAGTCCTGCCACCGTTGTCGGTGCATGGCTTTCGCTTTTCTGAGGACGTCGAAGGATTCGTCGTCACCCTCGCCAATCCGCTGATCAATCACCTGCAGGCGCAACTGGGCAGTTCGGTGCACGCACTGGCCCAGGCCGAGCACTACCCGGCGGGCAAGGACGCGGAGTACCTGAACAGTCTGTTTTCAGCGTTGCAGGCCGAGTACAACGGCCATCAGCCGGCGCGGGAAATGCTCATGCATTCGCTGGTCAGCGTGATCATGGTCTGGGTCAGCCGTCAGGCGCTCGTGCGCCATAACGCCAGCCAGCGGCCGCAACGCCAGCGCGAGTATCTCAACGGGTTTATTCAATTGGTCGAGGAGACGTACCGCCAGCATGTGAAGGTCGAAGACCTCGCCCATCGTCTGGGGATTTCGGTGTCACACCTCAACGGCACCTGCCGCGAGCTGGCAGGGCAGCCAGCGCTGCAGATCATGCACGAACGCCAGTTACTGGAAGCCAAACGTTTGCTGACCTACACCAGCATGACCATTTATGAGATGTCGGAGTTGTTGGGGTTTTCCGATCCGACCAACTTCACGCGCCTGTTCCGGCGCAGGGTGGGGATTTCGCCAAAGGCGTTTCGTGACCGGCTGAAGGCTGAGCAGTAATCTTGTAGACACTGCCAACCCCTGTGGGAGCGAGCTTGCTCGCGAATGCGGTCTTACATTCAGCATTGATGTTGACTGGTGCACTGCTTTCGCGAGCAAGCTCGCTCCCACAGGATCGCATTCCAGCTCAGATCATTCAGCGCAATGCGTTCAGCGTCGCATTGTGCGGAATACAACGCTCGAAATTGCAGCTCGCATACTCGCGGGGCAGCTGTCGCAGTTGCTCGACCCGCCAGGCCGCGGTGCCATACAACGCCAGCGTGGCGGCGCAGGTGATGAAAATCGCGAAGTACCTTCTTGTTCTGATGTTCATGGCGTAGACCTCTGAACGCATACCCTGCGGTATTACTTTCAGCATAGAACAAGATCAAAAGATCGCTGCCTTTGGCAGCTCCTACAGGGTTATGTGTAGGAGCTGCCGCGGGTTCGGGCCGCGTTCGGACGATCTTTTGCTTTTCTACAACCCCACATCCCACTCTGGATTCTCTGGAAACCGCTGCACCAGAAAATCCAGCATGCTGCGCAGCGCCGCCGGCATGTGCTTGCGTGAGGCGTACACCGCGTAGATGTTCATCTGCCGTGGCTCGGCATGCGGTAGCAAACGCACCAGTTCACCGGCATGCACATGCACCCCGGCCTGATAGGTCGGCAGCATCGCCACGCCCGCACCGGCCAGGGTTGCGCGCAATAGAGTGCTGGCCTCGTTGGCGCTGATGTTGCCCTGCACCGGCACTGACACCGGTTCGCCATCCTCTTCGAAATGCCACAGGCTCTTGCCGAAATACGAGTGCGTCAGGCAATTGTGTCGGCTCAGGTCCTCGACTCGCTGCGGTGGCGGGTTGTCGCGCAGGTAAGCGGGCGCGGCGCAGACTACTGAGCGGCACACGGTCAGGCGCCGGGCGATCAGGTTCGGATCGAGGTCATTGCTGGTGCGGATCGCCAGATCGATGCGCTCATCCACCAGGTTCACCGTGCGGTCGAGCATCTGCAGGTCGATGCTGACCCCAGGGTAGCGCTTGACGTACGCCGCCATGGCATCGGCCAGTTGCGCCTGGCCGAACGAGGTGCTGACGCTGATGCGCAACAAACCGCGCGGCGCATCGTGGGGTTCGCTGACGGCGGCCTGCATGTCGGTCGACAATTCGAGCATCTGCCGGCAGCGCGGCAGGATTTCGCTGCCGGCGGCGGTCAGGCTCAACTTGCGCGTGGTGCGGTGCATCAGGCGCGCGCCGACCCAGTCTTCCAGCTCCGCCAGATAGCGCGACACCACCGGCCGCGACAGGTCCAGATGATCGGCGGCCGCCGACTGGCTGCCCAGATCCACCACCGTGACAAACACCCGCATTGCTTGAAGACGATCCATGATTTGCCCGCTTTCAGAAACAAACTATGTCCAAGCATCGCATTTTTTGTACCGAGTCAGGCAACTAAGCTCTGTCCCATCGCCAACCCGGCATTCGGATCACGGAGCAACAGATGATCGGCTTCACTACTCTCAAGCGCGTTTTGCTGGCCACCGCCACCCTCGGTTTTGCGGCCCACGCCGCTGCCGCCAACCTGACCCTGGATGTCTACAACCCAGGCAACAACGCGATTTTCCCGGTGACCTCGGTGCTGGTCAGCGGCGAGAAAGACGCGATCCTGGTCGACGCGCAATTCGGCAAGGCCCAGGCCGAGCAGGTGGTGGAAAAGATCCGCGCCAGCGGCAAACACCTGACCACCATCTACATCAGCCACGGTGACCCGGATTACTACTTCGGCCTCGACACCCTGACCCAGGCCTTCCCCGACGCCGTGGTTCTGGCCTCGCAGCCGACCGTCGATCACATCAACAAAACCGTCGCGGGCAAACTCGCTTTCTGGGGGCCGAAAATGGGCGCCGACGTGCCGGCCAAAACCATCGTGCCCGGCGTGCTCAAGGGCGACAGCCTGATGCTCGAAGGTCAGAAGCTGCAGGTGGTGGGCCTTGAAGGCAAACAGCCGGATCGCAGCTTCGTGTGGATTCCGTCGCTCAAGGCGGTGGTCGGTGGTGTTGTGGTCGCCGAGAACATCCATGTGTGGATGGCCGATACCCAGACTGCGCAATCCCACGCCGACTGGCTGGACACCCTGCATTCGATCGAAACCCTGAAACCGAAAACCGTCGTGCCGGGTCACTACCTGGGCGAGAGCAGCCGCTCGCTGGCCAGCGTGAAATTCACCGCCGACTACATTAAGGCTTTCGACGAAGAAACCGCCAAGGCCAAGGATTCCGCCGCACTGATCAAGGCCATGCAAAAGCGCTACCCGAAACTCGGCGAAGAAAGCTCGCTGGAACTGAGCGCCAAAGTCGCCAAGGGCGAGATGAAGTGGTAAGCCGATTCTGAAAACGCAGCACTCTCAAGCCAACTGGAGAATGTCATGAGCAAGATCGCAATCATTGGTGCCACCGGCCGTGCCGGTAGCCAACTGCTGGAAGAAGCCCTGCGTCGCGGCCATAGCGTCACCGCCATCGCCCGTGACACCTCGAAGATCGGCGCGCGTGCCGGTGTGGTCAGCAAGAATGTCGATGTGCTGAATTCGGCGGCGCTGCAAGCTGCGGTGGCCGGTCACGACGTGGTGATCAGCGCCGCGCATTTCGCCAGCGTACCGGCCAGCGCTCTGGTTGGCCCGGTGAAGCAGGCGGGCGTGAAGCGTCTGCTGGTGGTCGGCGGTGCCGGTTCGCTGCTGCTGCCGGACGACACCCGAGTGATTGACAGCGCCGGTTTCCCCGCCGAGTACAAAACCGAGGCCAGCGCTGGCGCAGCGTTTCTTGATGCCTTGCGTCAGGAGAAGGATCTGGACTGGACTTTCCTCTCGCCGTCGGCCGAGTTCGTCGAAGGTGAGCGCACCGGCACCTTCCGCGTTGGCAAGGATCACTTGCTGGTGAGTGCCGAAGGCCGTAGCTGGATCACCTTCGCCGATTACGCGATTGCACTGCTCGACGAAGTGGAAACGCCGAAGCATTCGCGTCAGCGGTTTACCGTCGGCTACTGATGCTCCCCACGTTCCAATTGTAGGAGTGAGCCTGCTCGCGATAGCAGTGTGTCAGCCGAAGTAAATGTCACTGACCCACCGCCATCGCGAGCAGGCTCACTCCTACAGGGGAATGTGGTGTTTCAGCGGGTATGCGCCTGCTCCACCAGCCAGATCATCAACTCTTCCAGCTGCGGCGACGCTTCCCCACCCTGCGGCATCACCACGTAGTAACCCAGCCCCGTCTTCACCTTCAGCTCAAACGGCATCACCAGCCGTCCGGCGCGCAGGTCGTCGCCGATCAGCGACCAGTCGCCAATCGCCACCCCCGTCCCATGCGACGCCATCGACATCGCCTGATCCAGTGTCTCGAAATGCTGCCCGGTGTTGACGTTGTTCAACTGCAACTCGGCCGCCGTTAGCCACACCGTCCAGTCCTGTGTATCGCGGGTCGGATGCAGCAGCAGATGCTGTTGCAGATCGGCCGGTTCGCTCAGTGTCGGCGGGCCTTTCAATAACGCTGGCGAGCAGACCGGTGTCAGTTGCTCATCAAACAGATGCAGGGCAGTCGAGGAGTTGTCCGGCGGCGTGCCGTAGATCACCGCTGCATCGAATTGCTCGCGCTGAAAGTCCACGCCGTGGGCCAGGGTGGTGGTCAGTTTGACCGGTACGTCCGGGCGTTCCTTTTGCCATTGCAGCAGGCGCGGCACCAGCCAGCGCATCACGCAGCTTGGCGCCTTGAGCTGCAGGGTCTGGCGCTTGCGACCAATCTGCTCGGTGGCTTCGCTGATCAGGCCAAAGATCTTTTCCACCCGTGGCAGCCATTCACGTCCTTCGGCGGTCAGCTCCAGGCCTCGGGCCAGACGGATGAACAACTCATACCCCAGATGAGCTTCCAGCCCGGCAATCTGCCGGCTCACCGCGCCCTGAGTGATGTGCAACTGCTCGGCGGCCCGGGTGAAGTTGCAGCACTGCGCGGTGATCAGAAACGTATGCAGGGCGGGCAGGGGAGGCAGTCGTTTCATGTGGATCCAAGGTATGACGTGAGGACATGGCTAGTATGACTTTTAATCGATTGTTGCCGCTACCTGCCGCCCGTTCAATGAGCCCATTCCACCCGGATCGATGTGGGAGCGAGCTTGCTCGCGAATACGGTTTTCCATTCAGCATCAATGTGGCTGATACACCGCTTTCGCGAGCAAGCTCGCTCCCACACTGGCACGGCGTATTGAACAACAAGAAGGGCAATCGACATGGCGACGTGTGGCGAAGTACTGGTCAAGTTACTCGAAGATTATGGGGTCGAGCAGGTGTTCGGCATTCCCGGGGTGCACACCGTGGAGCTGTATCGCGGGCTGGCCCGTTCGAGCATCAACCACGTCACTCCACGGCACGAGCAGGGCGCCGGTTTCATGGCTGACGGCTATGCGCGCACCAGCGGCAAACCGGGTGTGTGCTTCATCATCACCGGTCCGGGCATGACCAACATCACCACCGCGATGGGCCAGGCCTACGCCGACTCGATCCCGATGCTGGTGATCTCCAGCGTGCAGACCCGCAGCCAGTTGGGCGGCGGTCGAGGCAAGCTGCACGAACTGCCGAACCAGAGCGCACTGGTCGGCGGTGTCGCGGCGTTCTCCCACACCCTGATGTCGGCGGCAGAATTGCCGGCCGTACTGGCCCGTGCCTTCGCACTGTTCCAGGCCGGGCGCCCGCGTCCGGTGCACATCGAAATTCCGCTGGACGTGCTGGTGGAAGAAGCCGATGAACTGCTCGCCAGCGTTGCGGTGAATATCGACCGCGCCGGCGCCGCACCGGCTGCTGTACGGCGCATGAGCGAGTTGCTGGCCGGCGCTCAGCGTCCGCTGATTCTCGCTGGTGGCGGTGCCATCGATGCCGCTGCCGAACTCACCGAACTGGCCGAGCTGCTCGACGCTCCGGTGGCGCTGACCATCAACGCCAAAGGCATGTTGCCGTCCAGCCATCCGCTGCTGATCGGCTCAACGCAAAGCCTGGTCGCCACTCGCGCTCTGGTCGCCGATGCTGACGTGGTGTTGGCGATCGGCACCGAACTGGCGGAAACCGATTACGACGTGACCTTCGCCGGCGGCTTCGAAATTCCCGGCAAGTTGCTGCGCATCGACATCGACGCCGATCAGACCGTGCGCAACTATCCGCCGCACGTGGCGTTGGTCGCCGACTCGCGCAACGCCGCACAAGCGCTGCTCGGTGCATTGTCTCAGCAGGCGCTGGCCGAGCGGCGCAACGATTGGGGTCAGGTGCGGGCGGCGCGGCTGCGTGATGAGCTGGCCGCAACCTGGGATGCGCCAACACTGGCCCAGACCCGTTTTCTGGAAACCGTCCTGCACGAGTTGCCGGACGCAGTATTCGTCGGCGACTCCACACAACCGGTGTACACCGGCAACCTCACCTTCAACCCGGAACGACCACGGCGCTGGTTCAACTCGTCCACCGGTTACGGCACCCTCGGTTACGCCTTGCCGGCGGCGATTGGCGCATGGCTTGGCGGCAGCGTCGAGGGCGGCGCTCGTCCGCCGGTGGTGTGCCTGATCGGCGACGGCGGCTTGCAGTTCACCCTGCCGGAACTGGCCAGCGCGGTCGAAGCGCGCACCCCGGTGATCGTCCTGCTATGGAATAACCAGGGTTACGAAGAGATCAAAAAATACATGGTCAACCGCGCCATCGAACCGGTCGGCGTCGATATCTACACCCCGGATTTCATCGGCGTCGCCAAGGCCCTGGGCTGCGCCGCCGAAGCGATCAGTTCGGTTGAACAACTGCGCGGCGCGCTGCGTGCCGCCACCGATCGTCAGGGTCCGACCGTGATCGAAATCGACCAGACCCAATGGATGCAGGCGGTGGCCCAATGAGCAATTTCCCGACCACCCTCGATGGCCTGTACATCAACGGCCAATGGTCCGCCGGGCGTGAGCACCTGCGGGTGATCAACCCGGCCACCGAAGCGCTGTTGACCACGGTCAATGGCGGCGATGAACGCGCGGTTGATCTGGCCGTCAGCGCGGCCACTGAAGCGTTCAAGCGCTGGTCGAAAACCACTGGCGCCGAGCGTGGCGCGATTCTGCGCAACATCGCCAATGGCGTGCGCAACGGTCGTGACCACTTGATGAAGTTGCAGTCGAGCAACAACGGCAAACCGCAATTCGAAGCGGCGATCGACGTCGATGACGTGATCGCCACGTTCGAGTATTACGCCGAACTCGCTGAAGGCCTCGATGCACAACTGGACAGCAACGTGGCGCTGCCCAGTGATGACTTCAGCGCGCGTCTGCGCCGTGAACCGTGCGGCGTGGTCGGGCTGATCGTGCCGTGGAATTTCCCGATGGTCACCACCGCGTGGAAACTCGCGCCGGCCTTGGCCGCCGGTTGCTGCGTGGTGCTCAAACCGTCGGAAGTCACGCCGCTGCCGGAGCTGGAACTGGCGGCGATCATCGCTGAATCCGGTCTGCCCAACGGTGTGTTCAACCTGGTCTGCGGCACCGGGCTGGCGGTCGGTGCGCCGCTGTCGGCGGATCCGCGCATCGCCAAGATCTCCTTCACCGGCAGCAATGCCGTCGGCGTGCAGGTGATGCAGCGCGCCGCCGAAACGGTGAAGGGCGTGAGCCTGGAACTGGGCGGCAAATCTTCGCTGCTGGTGCTTGAAGATGCCGATTTGGAACTGGCCGTGGAGCTGGCTTGCGGCGGCGGTTTCTTCAATGCCGGGCAGATGTGTTCGGCCACCAGTCGGGTGCTGGTCGCCGATGAGCTGGCCGATGAGTTTCTGGAGCGTCTGCAAAAGCGTGCGCAAGCGATTCGCGTGGCTGACCCGTTCGACCCACACGTGGAGATGGGCGCGCTGGTCAATCAGGCGCAATACCAGCGCGTGCTCGGTCACATCGACCGTGGCCTGAGCGCCGGGGCGAAGCTGGTGTGCGGCGGCAATCGTCCGGCGGATCTGCCGCGCGGCTATTTTTTGCAGCCGACAGTGTTCACCGACGTGCCCCTCGACAGTGCGCTGTGGTGCGAAGAGATTTTCGGCCCGGTGCTGTGCGTGCGCAGTTTCAGCAGCGAAGCCGAGGCGATTGCGCTGGCCAATGACAGCCAGTTCGGGCTGGTCGCCAGTGTGGTGACGCGTAACGCCGAGACTGCCGACCGGGTCGCCAACGCCCTGCAGGCGGGGCTGGTGTGGCTCAACGCGCCGCAAGTGATCTTCCCGCAGACGGCGTGGGGCGGCTACAAGCAGAGCAGCATCGGCCGCGAATTGGGGCCGTGGGGCCTGGCCGCGTTTCAGGAAATCAAACACGTGATCCGGGCGCTCTGAACGCCCGAAAAAGGTGAGCGCATGCCTCGCAACGAGGCATGCGTCGGTGTCATGGCTTCGATGAGTTTTTATCGATAGTCAGGTGTATTGCACGACCTCAGGATGAACCCGTCGGCAGCGCTGCAGGCCTTTGAACACAAGGCCTGCAGCGGATCCGGCCGCGCGGATGCAACGGTTGCGACCAACCTCATACTTAAAAGAACAAAGGGAGTCCGTCATGGGCGAGCACGATCTGAACAGGCGTCAATTCATTAAAACCGTGGGCGTCGCCTCGGTAGCGGCGGCGGCCCTGAGCATGCCCTTCATCCGGGCCAGCGCCAGCGCCAGCGACACGCGATTCGCCGGCAAGACCTTGCGTTTGCTGACCTGGTCGGATGACACCGGCCTCGCCGCACTGCGCAACATCGCCGCCACGTTCGAGGCCAAGACCGGCGCCAAGGTCATCGCCGACCGCACCGGCAGCACCTCGGAAATGGTCGCCAAACTCAAGGCCGGCGGTGATCGTCCGCAGTACGACATCATCACCCTGGCCGGGGTCGGCGCCGAAGGTCTGGCCGCCGCCGGGCTGCTGGAAAAACCCGACCTCAACCGCATTCCCAACCTCATCGACGTACCGGAAAAATACCGCACCGGCGCCAACGGTCACGGCATCGGTTACCTGCTGTGGTGCAACAGCCTGGTCTACAGCACCCGCACCCTCAAGCAGGCACCGGACAGCTACGCCGCGCTGTGGGACGCCGATCTGGCGCCGAACATTTTCCTGCCGCCGCCGAACTGGACCGAGGCCATGGACCTGATCATCATCGCCGCGAAACTGGCCGGCGGTGACGAACACAACATCGAACCGGGCTTCAAGAAACTCGCCGAGCTGAAGGAACGCGTGGTCACCCTCGGCGAAAACCCGAACCAGATCGCCGAGCTGTTCCGCACCGGTTCGCTGGACATGGGCGGCCTGTACGCCCCGGCATTCTTCCCCAAGCAGATCCGCGATCCGAACTACGGCCTCGGTGCCACGTTCGGCATGAAGGAAGGTTTCTACACCGACCTGATGCTCTCGGTAATGCCGAAGAACCGTCCGGGCGACACCGACCTGGCCTACGCCTTCATCGACCACTCTCTCGACCCGCTAGTGCAGGGCAAGATGGCTGAAGACATCTTCAATGGCCCGGTCAACGCCAAGGCGATCATCTCCGCCGAAGCGCGCAAGAGCCCGTACATCCTCACCCCGGAGCAGATTGCCGAGAAGGCGATCATGCATGACAACGCCTTCCTGGCGACCGTGCATGACCAATGGATTCGTCGTTATACGGAAATTTTTTCTTCCTGATTTCCGAGGACTGAAAATCTTTTGTGGCGAGGGAGCTTGCTCCCGCTCGGCTGCGAAGCAGCCGCAATCTGAATGGCGACCTGGCGAATGCATCTAGCCATTGATGGGGCCGCTTCGCGACCCAGCGGGAGCAAGCTCCCTCGCCACAGGGTTTATCCCGGATTTCAATCCTGTTGCTTTTCCATTGACGAGATCATTGCTATGGAACATCAATCCCTGACCCAACCGGTCGGCGCCGCTGACGTGCGCCCGGCGCGCGGTGTTTCGCCGACTGCCCGGGCGTGGTTTTTCCTCACGCCGTCGATGCTGTTTCTCGGTGTGCTGATCGCCGCCAGCCTGCTGGTGCTGCGCATGAGTGTCGGCACCAAAGGCGCGGAATGGAGCGGGTTCAGCCTCGCCAGCTACGCGCAATTGCTCGAACCCTATTACCTGAAATCCCTGCTGCTGACCCTGCGTCTGGCGCTGATCAGCGCGGTGATCGCCGTGCTGCTGGCGATCCCGGTGGCGTACACCATGTCGCGGCTGACCTCGCCGTTCGTGCGGCGGATTTTTCTCGCCGCGGTGCTGTTGCCGCTGCTGGTCAACCTGCTGCTGCAAAGCTACGGCTGGCTGGTGATTCTCGGCCCGGGCGGGATGCTCAACCAGACGCTGATGGGCCTGGGCCTGATCAAGCGCCCGATCATGTTGCTGTACAACCAGAACGGCGTGCTGATGGGCCTGGTGCAGACCGCGTTTCCATTGGCTGTGCTGCCGATTGCCAGCGCCATGCGCGGTGTTGCGCGTACCTACGAAGAGGCGGCGGCGACACTGGGCGCCAGCCGTTTTCAAGTGTTCCGTCAGGTGGTGTTGCCGATGAGTCTGCCGGGGATCATCACCGGGGCGACGCTGGTGTTCGCCTACAACGCCAGCAGCTTTGTCGTGCCGTTGCTGCTCGGTGGCCGCCGGGTACCGATGCTCGCGGTGATGGTGCATGACCAGATCGCGCCGCTGATGAACTGGCCCGCGGCATCGGCGGCCGGAGTGGTGCTGATCGTCACCACGCTGGCGATCATGACCCTGTCCGAATACATCACCGGCCGTCGTCGGCGTCTGCTGGAGGCTTCGCAATGAGTACCCTGACCAACAAGCGCATGGCGTTGTTGCCCGGCGACACCGGCAAGTTCGTCGGAATCCTCTCCGGGTTCATTCTGCTGCTGGCGGTGTTGCCGATCCTGACCATGATCGTCATGTCGTTCAGCGGTGCGTCGAACCTCGACTTCCCGCCGAGCAGCTACAGCCTGCAGTGGTACAAGGCAGCCTGGCACACCTTCGTCTCGCCCGACGCCAGCGACGTGCTGAGCCTCGGCCAGGCCATGGCCACCAGCCTGCTGGTGTCGTGCCTGACCATGGTCTTCGCCACGCTGATCGCGGTGCCCGCCGCCTATGCGCTGACCCGTTGCGAGTTCCGTGGCAAAGCCGTAGCGCTGCAACTGATGTCGCTGCCGCTGGTGTTTCCGATGGTGGTGTTGGGGCTGGCGTTGCTGCTGGTGTTCGACAGCCTGCCGTTCCACCTGACCACCTCGCGGCTGGTGATCGCCCACGTGATTCTGGCGCTGCCGTTCGTGGTGAAAAACTGCACCGCCGCGATGCTTTCCATCGGCAGTGAAGTCGAAGAGGCCGCGAGAATGCTCGGCGCTTCACCACTGCGGGCGATTGTCGACGTGGTAGTGCCGTTGATGAAGTCGGGGATTCTGGCGGGGATGCTGCTGGCGTTCATCGTCTCGTTCAACGAATTCACCGTGACCTATTTCCTCTACACCATCGACGTCATGACCGTGCCGATCTGGATGTACAGCCGCACCGTGTCATCGCTCGACCCTACCGTGTTCTCGTTTGCCGTGCTGATCGTGCTGATCGACTTCGTCCTGATCTGGGCGCTGGAGAAGCTGGTGGGCGAGGGCGGCGTTTCCTTTTGATTTGAGGTGCAACATGACTGGTCTGATTCTGGAAAACGTCGAGAAATTCTACGGCTCGGCTTGCGCGGTACAGGACGTCAACCTGCATTTGCCGGAAGGCAAACTGGTGTGTTTTCTCGGCCCGTCGGGCTGCGGCAAAACCACCTTGCTGCGGATGATCGCCGGGCTGGAAACCCTCACCGGCGGCGAGATTCGCCTCGACGGCGAGAACATCGGCCACACCCCGGCGCACCTGCGCAACTTCGGCATGGTGTTCCAGTCGCTGGCGCTGTTCCCGCACATGACCGTCGGCGAGAACATCGCCTATCCGCTGAAACTGCGCGGCGTGAGCAAGGCCGAGCAGCAGGCGCGGGTGGTGGAACTGCTGGAATTGATCCAGTTGCAAGCGATGATCGACCGGCCGGTGGCGAAACTCTCCGGCGGGCAACGGCAGCGGGTGGCGATTGCCCGGGCCATCGCCTCGCGGCCGAAAATCCTTCTGCTCGACGAACCGCTGTCGGCGCTGGACGCCAAGTTGCGCGAGTCGATGCAGGTGGAAATCCGCCAGTTGCAGCAGCGCTTGAACATCACCACGATCATGGTCACCCACGACCAACGCGAAGCCATGACCATGGCCGACATCGTCGTGGTGCTGGGCGAACACAAGGTGCAGCAGGTGGGCACGCCGATCGAAATCTACCGGCACCCGGCCAACGAATTCGTCGCTGACTTCATCGGCTCAGGCAACATCTTCCCGGCCACGGCGCTGGGCGACGGCAAGGTCAGTTTGCCGGGCGGTGATGCGCTGCAAGTGCCGATCTGCAGCAGCATCGAGGTGGGGCAGAAGGTGAAAATGCTGATTCGCCCGGAAGACCTGCAACTGTCCGCGCCACAAGCCACGGCGGGCAATCGCTTGCTCGGGAAAGTGACATTTGTGCGCGATATCGGCGCGACCATCGAGACTACGGTGGAGTGTTCCGGGGTGACGTTCACGGCGTTGAGTACACCGTGTCAGGGCATTGGTTTGGGGATCGGGCATCCGGTGTCGGTGACGTTGCCGAGTGAGGCGTGTCGGGTGTTGGGGGCTTGATCCGGATTTTTTACTGACCATTCCGGCCTCTTCGCGAGCAAGCTCGCTCCCACAGGGGATTTGTGTCGATCACACATCCTATGTGGGAGCGAGCTTGCTCGCGAAGAGGCCATCAGCCTTGACACAAGTTCCGGATCAGACCGACTGCCGCAACCGCGCCAGATCCCTTAACGGCGGTGCACCAAACAAGCGGCTGTACTCGCGGCTGAACTGCGACGGGCTCTCATAGCCCACGCGATAGCCCGCCGCCGACGCTTCCAGACCCTCGGCCAGCATCAGCCGTCGCGCTTCCTGCAGGCGCAGCTGCTTCTGGTACTGCAACGGACTCATCGCGGTCATCGCCTTGAAACGGTGATGCAGGGTCGAGACGCTGAGGTTCACTTCTTTCGCCAGATCATCGATGCGCAGTGGCTGCTCGAAGTTGCCGTTGAGCCATTTGATCGCCTGGCTGATGCGGTGGCTCTGGCTGTTGGCAATCGCGATCTCATACAAGCGATGGCCCTGCGGACTGCGCAGCAGGCGATAGAGAATCTCCCGGCGAATCAGCGGCGCGAGCATGGCAATGTCTTTCGGCGCGTCCAGCAGTCGCGCCAGACGCAACACCGCGTCGAGCATCGCGCTGTCGATCTTTTCCACATACAGGCCACGCCCGGTCGGCCGGGTCGGCACGCCCATCGGGCCGGCATCGGCGATCAGTGCGGTGATTTCCGCCGGATCGATGTCCAGGCGCACAGCGAGGATCGGATCTTCCGGCGAGACATTTACCACCCGCCCGCTCAACGGCATCGATACCGAGACCACCAGGTAATTCAGCGGGTCGTAATTGAAGAACTCATCCGCCAGCCGCACCTCTTTGCGGCCCTGAGCCATGATGCACAGCGCCGGTTGCGCCAGCACCGGGGCGAAGTCGTGGGATTTTGTGTGGCGCGACATGAACAACGAGCCGATGGCGGTCTGGTAACTGCCGTCGTCGGTGGTGTTGCGGCGGATGATCGCCGCGAGCTCCGCACGCTGTTTTTCCATGTCGACATCGAGCGGGGCCTGGAAACGATCGAACGACGTCATGCGCGGCATCCTCTGCTAAGACGGTGGAATGGGACAGAGCCTATATTTGTGCAAGCGCAAGCGGTAGACACATCCTGTCAAATGCTTGCCTGATTCTGCATTGGCTGGTTTTGCGTGCCGGCCATCGCTTAGTCATCGCCTCCTCATTGCTTGGGGCGAACACCCCTGTAGGAGCTGCCGAACGCTGCGATCTTTTGATTTTAAAAACAAAAGTCAAAAGATCGCAGCCTTCGGCAGCTCCTACACAAAAGCGTTGTGACAGCGGTGTGACCGGTTTCTAGCCATCGATGCGGGGCGTTTGTGCAGTCTCGCAGGATTGTGCAACGCAGCGGCAGGAATCGACTAACGGCGCCTTGCGCGCGGCCCTTAACCTTGGATCCTGTCGCAGCCTGCCCCCGGCTGCCACGCGACTCCCTGGGAGGGTTGAACATGTCCAAGCAGATTCCCGTCAGTCATATGGCCTTTGTTCGAGCGCGCGCCGGACGCTCCGCCGAACTGGGTGTACGCCTCAGTGCCTTGATCGAACCGTCACGCAACGCCCCCGGTTGCCTGAACTTTGCCTTGCAACATTCGCAATGCGATCCGGAGCTGTGGCTGGTCTCCGGTTTCTGGAGCCATCAACAGGCGATGACCGCCTATTTCAACAGCCCGTCGATGCAGATCTTCGCCGAATTGGTCCAGGACCTGGTGGTCAACAGCCTGGATTTCCACACCTTCAAAGAGGTGTCGGCAGCGCAGGCCCTCGGACAATGCCCGGCACCGATACACAAACTCGCTGGTTGAGGGTTTAATGTCCGGCTTATTCGTCTGAGCCAGGATGTGTGCCATGGCACGTAAAGAGTTTGAACACTTCGAAGCAGTCTCCGCAGTCGTCCCCGTCGAGTTGGGCGGCAACAAGGGTTACCACGCGGCAATCGCGGTCAAGGCCCTGGTCGATGGCGGTGCGCCACGCTTCCACAAACTGCTGGGTGATCAGGTGTTCCCCGGCGCCATCGCTGCCGATGAGGCTGCCATCAATGAGCTGGACCGCCTCAAGGGTGTCACTGATGACGCCGAGCTGATCTGGTAACTGCGCTTACTTGCCCGCCCCCGGGCGCCACATTTTGAACAGGGCTTCAGGCCCCAACTGGAAATAATCCGCCGGCCCGCCGCCGCGCAGAATCGGTTCTGCCGCGGCGGTGTCGTAGATCCCGTCCTTCAACAGCCACTTGGCGATATGCACGGCGACCACTTCGCCGAGCACCAGCCAGCTCGGCACCGTTTCGCCATCGGCGCGCTGCAACTGAATGATCTGCGTGACCTTGCACTCGAAGGACACCGGGCTTTCGGCTACCCGTGGCACGGCAATCACCTTCGACGCCGCCGGCGTCAGCCCCGCCAATTCAAACTCGTTGACCTCGGGCGCGACCATCGCGCAGCTCTGGTTCATCTGCTCGGCCAGCGGGCGGGTGGCGAGGTTCCAGGCGAACTCGCCGGTCTGCTCGATGTTGTTCAGGCTGTCTTTGCGCCCGACGCTGGAAAAACCAATGATCGGCGGGATGTAGTTGAACGCGTTGAAGAAGCTGTATGGCGCCAGGTTCAACTGCCCATTGGCATCCTGCGAAGAAATCCAGCCGATAGGGCGCGGGCCGACGATGGCGTTGAACGGATCGTGGGGCAGGCCGTGGCCGTGGGCGGGTTCGTAGAAGTGGATGTCATCGGACATGGTGGGGATTCCTGGCATTCGTGAGCGTTCAATAGTGCAAGGGCACGCCGCCTATTTCCAGCCGGATGTGCATCCCTGTAGGAGTGAGCCTGCTCGCGATAGCGGTGTGCCAGTCAAACGTGTATCAGCAGACACAACGCTATCGCGAGCAGGCTCACTCCTACAGGGAATATTTTTGATGTTTCAGAAATGACTAAGCCCGGCCGAAGCCGGGCTGTGAAGAACTGGTGATACTTAGCTGATGGCTGCAGCAGTTCCGGTTTTATCGAAACCATCGGCGGCGTAGGTGTCCGAGTGGCTGGTTTCGATGGCGGCGCTGGCGCCGGAGATGAAGTCGGCCGATTTGGTTTTGTCCGAGCCATCGGCAGCGAAGGTGTTGGCGGCCAGTACGGACAGGGTCAGGGCGAGGATCAGTTTGGTTTTCATGTTCGTGACTCCGGATGGGTTGGCGGTGTGTCTTGCTTGGGTTTAATGCTACGCCAACTAAATTGATTAAAAAGAGCAAATTAATGCTAAAAACCATCGATTAACTTGATATTAAGGGCGGCGCATTGATTGGCTTCCACTGTCCGGGGAGCGAACGCCGCGCAGGTCATCGATCAGGTATTGGCAGGATGCAAGGGCAGCATTAATGGGGGATTAATCGCTGTTTTTTCGCCATATGACGGATTTTTCATCTGTTGCCGACCGCTTTTTCACCGGCGCATCGCCAGTCTGCCCACGGCCAGAAAACCCAAGAAACGGCCGTCTCAAACTGGAGCTTTGCTTGCGATGAACAAACTGCCTCAAATCACCCTGGCGTTCTGGGTCATGAAAATCTGCGCGACGACCCTGGGGGAAACCGCGGGGGATTTGCTCTCGATGACCCTCAACGTCGGGTACGCCCTCAGCTCGCTGATCCTGATCAGCGTGTTCGTGCTGACCCTGATCAGCCAATTGATGGCCAAGACCTACAAGCCGCTGCTGTACTGGATCGTGATTCTGTCCACCAGCACCGCCGGCACCACCATGTCCGACTTCATGGACCGCACCCTGGGACTGGGCTATGCCACCGGATCGATGATCCTGATTGCGATTCTGCTGGCGATCTTCGCGGCCTGGCGCCTGAGCGGCGACTCGCTGAACGTCAGCAAGGTTCAGACCTTTCGGGGCGAGATGTTCTACTGGATGGCGATTCTGTTTTCCAACACCCTGGGCACGGCGCTCGGCGACTATCTGGCCGATGATTCGGGCTTGGGATTTGCCGGTGGCGCGCTGCTGATCGGCTCGACCATTGCCGTGGTCGTGGCACTCAAATACTTCACCAAGATTTCGTCGGTGCTGTTGTTCTGGGTGGCGTTCGTGCTGACCCGGCCGTTCGGTGCGACCCTGGGTGACCTGATGACCAAGTCCCATGAAAAGGGTGGCCTGGATTTCGGCACCATCGGCTCGTCGGCAGTGCTGGCGGGGATTCTGCTGGTGATGATTGTCGGCGCGTTGTATGCGCAGAAGCGTTACGGCAAGCCAACGATAGTTGCTGAATTGTCCTGATACCGAGTCGCCCCAATCGCTGGCAAGCCAGCTCCCACAATGATCGGTGATGTTCACCAAATCTGTATGCACCACCCGAACCTGTGGGAGCTGGCTTGCCAGCGATGAGGCCACCACAGCCACCGTTGCAGTGGCTGTGAAAACCCGATCAGTCAGTCACGATCCGCGAGTGTTTCTGCGTGTCTTTCATGGTGATGTACACCAGCAGCGACACCGCGATGCACGCGGTCACGTACCAGTAGTAACCGGTTTCCATGCCGATGCTCTTGAACCACAGTGCGATGTATTCGGCGGTGCCACCGAAGATCGACACGGTCAGCGCGTACGGCAGGCCGACGCCCAGCGCGCGGATTTCGGTGGGGAACAGTTCGGCTTTCACCACGGCGTTGATCGAGGTGTAGCCGCTGACGATGATCAGTGCGGCCATGATCAGGAAGAACGCGCCCCACCAGGTCTGGATGGTGTGCAGGGTCATCAGGATCGGCACGGTGAAGATCGTCCCCAGCACACCGAAAGCGATCAGGATCGGACGACGACCGATCTTATCGGACAGACCACCGATGATCGGTTGCAGGCACATGAACAGGAACAGCGTGGCGGCCGAAATGGTGGTCGAGTCGGAGATGCTCATGCCGACAGTGTTCACCAGGTATTTCTGCATGTAGGTGGTGTAGGTGTAGAACGCCAGCGTCCCGCCCATGGTCAGGCCGACCACGGTCAGCAGTTCTTTCGGGTGGCGCATCAAGGTGCGCATCGCGCTTTCCTTGGACTTCTCCTTCTTGGTGAACGATTCGGTTTCTTCCATGCCGCGACGCAGGTACAGCGCGACGATCGCGCACAGTGCGCCGATGGCGAACGGAATACGCCAGCCCCACGCGTACAGCTGTTCGGTGGTCAGCATGTTCTGCAGCACGATCAGCACGCCCAGCGCGATCAGCTGGCCGGAGATCAGGGTCACGTACTGGAAGCTGGAGAAGAAGCCGCGACGCTCCCTGGTCGCCATCTCCGACAGGTAGGTGGCCGAGGTGCCGTATTCGCCGCCGACCGACAGGCCTTGCAGCAAGCGGGCGAAGACCAGCAGGATCGGCGCGCCGATGCCGATGGTTTCGTAGTTCGGGCTGAGGGCGATCAGCAAGGAGCCGAAGCACATCAGGTAGACCGAGGCCATCAAGGCTTTCTTGCGCCCGACCTTGTCGGCGTAGAGGCCCATCAGCCAGCCACCGATCGGGCGCATCAGGAAACCCACGGCGAAGATCGCGGCGGTGTTCATCAATTGCGCAGTGGTGGAACCGGCGGGGAAGAAGGTCTTGGCGAAGTACAGCGAAAATGCTGCGTAAACGTACCAGTCGTACCACTCGACCATGTTGCCGACCGAGCCGCTGAAGATCGATTTGATCCGGCTGGCGGTGGTTCTTTCTTTGGCGGGCGCGGCAGCCGACCCAAGGGGCAGGGCGTTGGAGTTATCCATTGAAGGATCCTTCGTTTAATTGTTTTTGTGGAGCGCGTAGAAACGCAGCCTGCAGGGGCTATAGCAGGAGCTGTGCCAACGGGGGGAGGGCCGGTTTAGAGGGGGCGGCAGGACTTTATGAGCGGAAATCCGCTTATGGCTGGATTGTGGTGAGCGGAAAGTCGCTCATTCAGGCTGATGGATAAATGTTGCCTGTGCGGGCCTCTTCGCGGGCAAGCCCGCTCCCACAGTGGTCGGTGGTGTTCACAAAATCTGTGTTCAGCACAAAACCCTGTGGGAGCGGGCTTGCCCGCGAAGAGGCCCGATCAGACACAGCAAAACTCAGCTGCCCGAAACAAACATCTCCCGACTCAACCCATGCCGCTGCAGCTTTTCATTGAAGGTCCGCCGCGGTAGCTGCAACTCCTCCAGCACCGCTTTCACATCGCCCTTGTGCCGGGTCAGCGCCGCGCGCAGGCATTGCGCTTCAAACGCTTCCTGCTGCGCCGCGAGCGACTGGCCCGGATCGATGCCGTGCACCGGCTCATCCAGCCCCAGCACCTGCCGCTCGGCGACGTTCGCCAGTTCGCGCACGTTGCCCGGCCAGTCGTGGCTGAGCAGATGACTCAATTGCGCCCCGCTCAACGGCGGGAACGTGCGGCCCAGGCGCTGTGCAGCGCTGAAGGCGAACGACTCGAACAGCAGCGGAATGTCTTCGCGCCGATCGCGCAGCGGCGGCAGGCGCAGTTCGGCGACGTTCAGGCGATACGCTAGGTCTTCGCGAAAACGTCCGGCCCGGGCCTCATCCAGCAGGTCGGGTTTGGTCGCGGCAACAATCCGCAGATCAACGCGAATGCTCTGGTTCGAACCGAGGCGCTCCAGCTTCTGTTCCTGCAACACCCGCAGCAGCTTCACTTGCTGGGCCAGCGGCATGCTTTCGATTTCATCGAGAAACAGCGTGCCACCGTCGGCATATTCCAGCTTGCCGATGCGCTTGCCGGAAGCGCCGGTGAACGCGCCACTTTCATGACCGAACAGCTCGGCTTCGAACAACTGCTCGGGGATCGCCGCGCAGTTCAGTGCCACGAAGGGTTTGTCGGCGCGCGGGCCGAAATCATGCAGGCAACGGGCGATCAGTTCCTTGCCGCTGCCGGTCTCACCACGGATCAACACGTTGACCGGCAGCGCCGCCAGATCCAGCACTTGCCGACGCAAAGTCTGCATGCCACGAGACACGCCGAGCAGCGTGGCATCGAGTCTGGCGCGGTGGTCGGCCTGCTCGTGCAAGGCACGGTTTTCCAGAACCAGCCGACGCTTGTCGAGCGCCCGGCGCAGGCTGCCGAGCAGGGTGTCCGGGCTGAAGGGTTTTTCCAGAAAGTCGTAGGCGCCGTCACGCATGGCTTCGACCGCCATCGGCACATCGCCGTGACCGGTCAGCAGGATCACCGGCAAATCGCTGTCACGGCGCTGCACTTCGGCCAACAACTGCAGGCCACTGAGCCCGGGCATGCGCACATCGCTGAGGATCACCCCTGGGAAATGCGCGGGCAGCGCGGCGAGGCAATCTTCGGCGCGGCTGAACAGCCGCACCTCGAACCCCGACAGGCTCAGCCATTGCTCGACGGCGCTGCGAATGCTGCTCTCGTCATCGACCACCATCACTGAGTTGAGCATCAGATGTGTGCCTCCAGATCGATCGGCAAGGTCAGGCTGAACACCGCGCCAGCCTCGCCATTTTCCACGCTCAGACGCCCGCCGGATTCATGCACGATGGCAAAGGATACTGCCAGCCCCAGCCCCAGACCGTCACCCACCGGTTTGGTGGTGAAGAACGGATCGAACACCTGATTCAGGTGCTGCTCGGCAATCCCGCCGCCATTGTCGATCACGCTCAGACGCCACAGCTGTTCATCGGACTCCAGACGGATTTCCAGGCGTTTGCACGGTTTGCCCTGCATCGCATCGAGGGCGTTGCGCAACAGATTGATCAGCACCTGTTCGAGGCGAATCGCATCGCCACGCACCCAGGCCGGACGCGTCAGGTGCAGCACCAGACTGACCTGTTCGTCGCGTAGGCGCGCGTCGAGCAGTTGCAGCGACTGATCGACCACGGTCGCCAGATCCAGCCGTTCGCGCAGGCCGCTGGGGCTTTTGCGGGCAAAGGTTTTCAGGTGGCCGGTGAGCGATGCCATGCGCGTGAGCATGTCGTCCACCGGTTTGAGCGCCTTGTACGCATCATCGACGCGGCCATGCTCAAGCAGCAAGCGCAGCGTTGCGAGCTGCATGCGTTGCGCGGTCAGCGGCTGATTGATTTCGTGGGCCAGTGCGGCGGACATCTGCCCCAGTGCGGCAAGCTTGGCCGATTGCACCAGACCGTCCTGCGCAGTGCGCAGATCGCGGGTGCGTTCTTCGACCAGTTGTTCGAGTTCTTCACGGTTGCGCTGACGGACTTTCGACAGGCGCCAGCGCTGATTGAGGAACAACAGCAGGAACACCAGCGCCAGCCATACACCCGCAGCGGCCAGCCCGGCGTTACGCAAATCTTCGAAAGCCACTTGCGGGCGCCGCAACAAGTGCAGGGTCCAGCCTTCGGCGGCCAGCGGCAGTGATTCCCACAAGTAATCCGCCGTTCCGTCCGGGCCTTCGACTCGACGCAGGTCGCTGTTGTCGTCGAAGTGACGCAGGGACAAATGCGTCAGCGGGATCAGCGATTGTTTGTCGTACTGGCGCGTGCGCTTGATCTCGTCCATGTCGCGGCTGTCCAGCGGCCGCAACGAGCGATAGCGCCAGCCGGGCTGGTTGGCGATGAAGATGATCCCGCGTGCATCGCTGACCAGCAGCGTGTCGCTGCCCTGGCTCCATTCGCGCTCAAGCTCGGGGAACTCCAGTTTGACTACCATCGCGCCAAGGAACTCGGCGTTGTCGCCGAGCACCGCGCTGGACAGAAAATAGCCGGGGATGCCGCTGGTCACGCCCACCGCATAAAAGCGCCCGCTGCCCTGAGTGCGGGTCTGGCTGAAGTACGGACGAAAACCGTAGTTGTGGCCGACGTAACTGCTCGGCAGGCGCCAATTGCTGGCGGCCACCGCGAGGCCGCTGTGATCAAGCAGCTCGAGGGTCGAGGACTGCGCCGCGCCGTTGATCTGCTCCAGCTTCAGATTCAGCACATTCTGTTGTTCCGCGCCCACCGGCCCGGCCAGCGCGCTGCGCAATTGCGGGTCCAGCGCCAGCACCGCGGGCAGGGCGCGATAGCGGTCGATCAGGGTGTGCAACGAGTTGGCATACAGCGCCAATTGCTGGCTGGCGCGGGTGGCGTCTTCCTCCATCGCCTGGCGTTCGGCGTGGCGGATGGCAAGGGTCGCGGCGATGGCCGCACCGGCAATGATCAGCAGGGTGTACAACGACAAACGCAGGGTACGGGAAGTCGGCAGCATGCTGGGCTAATGGATAGAGGGACGGGCGGGCACGATAGCATGGGCCTGCCCGTCCTTCTCGTCTGACGCGTTACCTGATCAGACCGCCGTGAACCGGTGTGAGTGTGAAAGCAGCATGGTGCGGGTATAAGCCAGCTCGCCAATGATGGCTTGCGTGGCCTGTGTCAGGCTTTCGACGCTGTCACTCGAACAAACCAAACGCTTGCTGAAAGTGGCAATCGTCGAACTCTTGGCGATGGAGGGCGGGGTGATACTGAGGTCTTGATCAGCCATGAGTCACATACATTGCACAGGCGAAGACGCAGATGGATTGACGCTAACAACAATCATGGCAGCGCACACCTGTCAGATCTGACAGGTGCGCTCAAGCCCAAGGTATGTGTCGTTCTCCCAGGCATAAAAAAGGCCGGCCCGTCGATTGACGGGCCGGCCTTTTTTACAGCTGCGAAACGCTTACTGCACTTCTACCGCCAGGCTTTCGGCGATCTTCTGTTGCCAGATCGCCGGGCCGGTGATGTGCACCGACTCACCGTTGCTGTCCACCGCGACGGTGACCGGCATGTCCTTGACCTCGAACTCGTAGATCGCTTCCATGCCCAGCTCGGCGAAGGCCAGCACCTTGGACTTCTTGATGGCCTGGGCCACCAGGTAAGCGGCGCCGCCGACGGCCATCAGGTACACGGCCTTGTTGTCCTTGATCGCTTCGATCGCGGTCGGGCCACGCTCGGACTTGCCGATCATGCCCAGCAGACCGGTCTGCTCAAGGATCTGCCGGGTGAACTTGTCCATCCGCGTGGCGGTGGTCGGGCCAGCCGGGCCAACCACTTCGTCACCGACCGGATCAACCGGGCCGACGTAGTAGATAAAGCGACCTTTGAGATCCACCGGCAGGGTTTCGCCCTTGTTCAGCATCTCGACCATGCGCTTGTGCGCTGCGTCGCGACCGGTGAGCATCTTGCCGTTGAGCAGGACGGTTTCGCCCGGCTTCCAGCTCTGCACTTCTTCCGGGGTCAGGGTATCGAGGTTGACGCGACGGGCCGACGGGCCGGCTTCCCAGACGATTTCCGGGTAGGCGTCCAGCGATGGCGCTTCCAGCGAGGCCGGGCCAGTGCCGTCGAGCACGAAGTGCGCGTGACGGGTGGCGGCGCAGTTCGGGATCATGCACACCGGCAGGGAAGCGGCGTGGGTCGGGTAGTCCATGATCTTCACGTCGAGCACGGTGGACAGACCGCCGAGACCCTGCGCGCCGATGCCGAGTGCGTTGACCTTCTCATGCAGCTCGACGCGCAACTCTTCGATCCAGTCTTGCGGGCCGCGGGCGATCACGTCCTGAATGTCGATCGGGTCCATCAGCGATTCCTTGGCCATCACCATCGCCTTCTCGGCGGTGCCGCCGATGCCGATGCCGAGCATGCCCGGCGGGCACCAGCCTGCGCCCATCGTCGGCACGGTCTTCAGAATCCAGTCGACGATCGAATCCGACGGGTTCAGCATCGCGAACTTCGACTTGTTTTCCGAGCCGCCGCCCTTTGCCGCGACCTGCACGTCGACGGTGTTGCCCGGCACGATCTCGTAGTGGATCACGGCCGGCGTGTTGTCCTTCGTGTTCTTGCGCGCGCCTTCG
>Ga0153948_1000202_pt1 | contig 31759 bp, 24 predicted proteins | sample TSNJ032MetaG_FD_104696 | JGI IMG/M metagenome (GOLD analysis project Ga0153948, IMG submission 104696) | Attine ant fungus gardens microbial communities from New Jersey, USA - TSNJ032 MetaG | ecosystem: Host-associated > Fungi > Mycelium > Unclassified | place: USA: New Jersey, Wharton State... | reverse complement strand
GGTCAATTTCATCATCGGCCACTTCGGCATCCAGACCGGCGGCAACTAATCGTTCGAGGCGTTCTGGATGGCGATGGTCACGCTTAACGTGTACTGCGATTCCGGCTTGTGCTTCCAGTCGCGGATCGTCGAGTTCGCCAAGGAGCTGCCGCGCAACAAGATCGTGTTCGGCACCGACTCGCCGCCGAACGAACCGGGCATGTGGCTGCGCGAGCTGGAGGTGTTGTGCTCACCGGCACCGCAGGGCCTGGGCATCGATGAGGATCATCTCGAAGACTACCTGGGCAACAACATCGCCCGGTTGTGCGGGATCGAGCCGACGCCGCCGCCGAAGGATCTGGTCGAGGCGGATATTCGCCTGACCACCACGTATCTCTGATACCGCTGTTCGCTGAAGCCATGCTGAACCCTTGTGGCGAGGGAGCTTGCTCCCGCTGGGTGGCGAAGCCGCCCCCAAAGAACAAGGCCTGCTGCGCAGTCCAGCGGGAGCAAGCTCCCTCGCCACAGGGATCTGCTCAGCACCTTAGTGAACAGTAGAGGCAACACAGCGACTTTACAGGCACGAAGATGACCCGGCGTTCCCTCGACCGGCAGGCCAACGGCTGCTCGATCGAACGCCTTCTCACCCCTGCGTGCCTGCTTTTTACGAGGTGAAACCATGACCCGTTCGACGCTCGGCGATTCTCAGGATTTTCACGTGTTCATCGACGCCTATCGCCGTGAGTACCCGGACGATGTGCTGACCATCACCCAACCCGTTTCTGCCGATCAGGACATCACTGCCCTGGTCGATGCCCTCGCCGCACAGGGCCGCGATCCGCTACTGATCTGCGAAAACGTCGGCGGTCTCAAGGTGCCGGTGGCGACCAATCTGTTTGCCTCCCGCACCCGCATTGCCCGGTTGTTCGGCGTAACGCCTGCACAACTGCACGAAACCTTCCAGCGCCGCGCCAACCAGCCCATCGCCCCGCGCTACGTGGAAAGCGGCCCGGTGCTTGATGAAGTGTTCGAAGGCGAAGCCGTGGATCTGGCGCTGCTGCCGATGCTCAAGCATTTCGACAGTGACCGCGGCCCGTACATCACCAACGCGATCATCATCGCCGAGGACCCGCAGACCGGCATTGCCAACATGAGCTACCACCGCTCGATGCGCCACGCCCGCCAGTCCCTTGCGACCAGCCTGCACTCGCGTGGACACCTGTGGCGGATGCTGCAGACCGCCCGCGAGCGCGGCGAAGAATTGCGCGTGGCGATGGTGGTCGGCGCGCATCCGCTGTTCATGCTCGCCGCCGCTGCACGCCTGCCGTATGGCAGCGATGAACGTGCGGTGGCCGGCGGGCTGTTCGGTGCGCCGCTGGAACTGGTCAAGACCCCGCGCTACGGCATCGGCGTACCGGCTCACGCCGAATTTGTCCTGGAAGGCGCCATCGACCCGACGGCCTACGCCGAGGAAGGCCCGTTCGGCGAGTTCAGCGGTTATTCCTCGGATCGCTCGACCAACAACGTGCTGCGCGTCGACACCCTGTTGCGGCGCAAGGACGCCTGGCTGGTGGACGTGATGGGCGGCCGCTACGCCGAGCATCTGACCCTCGCCCGGCTGCCGCGCGAAGCGGAAATGAGCGAGAAGCTCAAGGCGCGTTTCCCCGCCGTCACCGCCGTGCACTACCCGAACTCCGGCACGCACTTTCATTGCTACGTGGCGCTGGATCAGAGCCGCGACGGCGAAGCGCGACAGATCATGCTGGCCCTGCTCGGCTGGGACCCGTACCTGAAAAACGTGATTGCTGTGGACAGCGATATCGACATCACCGACGACAGCCAGGTGTTGTGGGCGCTGGCCACGCACTTCCAGCCGCATCTGGATATTTTCGTGATCGATGGCTTGCCCGGCAGTCCGCTGGATCCGTCGTCATCGGTCAACGGCACCACTTCGCGCATGGGCCTTGATGCAACACGTGGCTCGGGCTTCGACGGGATCAAGGCGCAGCTGGATCAGGATGTGCTCGAACGTGCGCGGGTGTTGCTCAAAGGCCTGGCATCGTGAACCGCCAGCGGATGGTGGTGGGCATCAGCGGTGCGTCCGGCTTCATCTACGGCGTGCGTCTGCTGCAATTGCTCGCCGAGCTGAATATCGAAAGCCACCTGATCATCAGCCGTGCCGCGCTGCTGACCATGGCCCACGAGACCGATTACAAACTGGCCGATGTCACTGCGCTCGCCAGCCACTACCACCGCGCCGATGACGTCGCCGCCGGGATCGCCAGTGGCTCGTTCCGTTGCCTGGGCATGGTGGTCGCGCCGTGTTCGATGAGGACCCTGGCGGAGATCGCCACCGGCACGTCTTCCGGGCTGATCGGCCGCGCCGCCGACGTCACCCTCAAGGAACGCCGCACCCTGGTGCTGATGGCCCGCGAAACCCCACTGACCCTCGCCCACCTGCGCAACATGACCGCCGTCACCGAGATGGGCGGGATCATCGCGCCGCCGGTGCCGGCGTTTTACGCGCGGCCCGAGAGTCTTGGGCAAATGGTCGATCACAGCCTCGGCCGGGTGCTCGATCTGTTCGGCCTCGACTCTGGCACCGCACAACGATGGCGAGAACACCAAGGATCCTGTGGGAGCGAGCTTGCTCGCGAAAGCGGTGGAACAGTCGCTATCACTGCTGAATGACACACCGCATTCGCGAGCAAGCTCGCTCCCACAATGAAGCAGCATCACCCGAATTCAGTGTGCACCGGTCAATCAAAGGAGCCTCATCATGAACACCCCCTTCAACGCCCCAACCCCCAACACCAAAATCCCCGTGACCATCCTCACCGGCTTCCTCGGCGCCGGCAAAACCACCCTGCTCAACTACATCCTCAAGGAAAACCACGGGCGCAAGATCGCCGTGATCGAAAACGAGTTCGGCGAGGTCGGCATCGACGGCGATCTGGTGCTCAGCTCCGAGACCGAAGAAATCTACGAAATGGTCAACGGCTGCGTGTGCTGCACCGCCGAGGTACGCGAGGATCTGGTGCGCATCGTCCGCGAACTGGTGGCGCGCCCGGTGCGCCTCGATCACATCCTGATCGAGACCAGCGGTCTGGCTGATCCGTACCCGGTGGCGCAGAGCTTTTTCATCAATGACCCGATTGCCGAAGAAGTCGAACTCGACGCGATCGTGACCATGGTCGACGCCAAGCACATCGCCCAGCACCTGGAGGATCTGCAACTGGATGGCGTCGACAATCAGGCGGTGGATCAGATCGTCTGCGCCGACCGCATCGTCATCAACAAGGTCGATCTGGTCAGCAGCGACGAGGTGGAAATCCTGCGCGGCAAGATCCGTGGCTTGAATGCCACGGCGGATCTGGTGACCTCGACCCACGCGCAAATCGACCTGACGAAAATCCTCGGCATCGGCGCGTTCGAGTGCACGCAGAAGCTCATGGAAATCGGCGCCGAGCCTGAGCATCACGAGCATGACCACCACCATGAATCAGCAGACCACGAACACGACCCGAGCGTGTCATCGGTGGGCATCGCCGTGGACGGCGCGGTCAACCTGATGGCGTTCCACCGCTGGATCAGCGAGCTGCGCTCGTCTCAGGCCGACAACCTCTATCGCATGAAAGGCGTGCTCGCCGTCGCCAACGAAGACCAGCGCTACGTGCTGCAGGGCGTGCACAGTCTGGTGGAGTTCCGCGCCTCGACCGCCTGGGGCACGGAGCCGCGTTCGAGCAAGATCGTGTTCATCGGCCGCGACCTGGACCGCGCGGCGCTGAACCAGGGCTTTGCCGCCTGCCTGGCAGGCTGAATAAGGCCTCGGAGCCGGTGGATGGCGGCTTCGCAGCACGAATGACTGGAACGATCACTTGGCGGTGACACGGTACCTGTGGCGAGGGAGCTTGCTCCCGCTGGGTCGCGAAGCGGCCCCTGAACAGCATGGGCCTGCTGCGCAGTCCAGCGGGAGCAAGCTGCCTCGCCACAGGTGTTTCATCACGGCGTCAATCAATTGATCGGCATCAGACGAATACCCCTCTCTACCGCATAAAAACAGCTAGAGGTGATTCCCCATGTCGTCAGCCACTCCTTCCTCCACCGTGCACCCTGTCGACCGGATTCTGCCGGTACGACAGATGCTCACCCTCGGCCTGCAGCACATGGCCGTCTCGTACATCGGTGCCATCGCCGTGCCGTTGATCGTCGCCAGCGCGCTGAAAATGTCCCACGCCGATACCGTGGTGCTGATCAGCACCACGCTGTTCTGCTCCGGCATCGCCACCCTTTTGCAAACCGTCGGCTTCTGGAAATTCGGCGTACGTCTGCCGATTCTGCAAGGCGTGGCGTTCAGCAGCGTCGGCCCGGTGATCGCCATCGGCAGCAACCCCGAAGTGGGCTTCGCCGGAGTTTGCGGCGCGGTGATCGGCGCCGGGATTTTCACCATGCTGATGGCGCCGTTCGTGGGCCGATTGCGGCGGTTTTTCCCGCCGGTGGTCACCGGCTGCATCGTCACGGTGATCGGCTTGCAGCTGTTCCCGATCGCCTATGAATGGGTCGGTGGCGGGCGCAACGCGAGCAACTTTGGCGCCCCGGCGTTTCTCGGCGTGGCGGTGGTGGTGTTGCTGACCATCTTGCTGGTCAATCGCTACGGCAGCCCGTTATTGCGCAACATGGCGGTGCTGGTGGGCATGCTGATCGGCGCTGGTCTCGCTTATGGCCTGGGCATGGGCAACTTCCACAGCGTCGAAGAAGCACCGTGGCTGACCGTGCCCTACCCGTTCTACTTCGGCCTGCCGACGTTCAGCCTGATCCCCATCGCGACCATGGTGGTGGTGATGATCGTGCAGATGGTCGAGTCCATGGGGCTATTTGTGGCCATTGGAGACATTGTCGACAAACCGGTGGAAGACAAACAGGTGATCAACGGCCTGCGCGCCAACGGCCTGGCCAGCACCATCGCCGGGATGTTCGCCGCGTTCCCGTTTATTGCCTTCATGGAAAACGTCGGTCTGGTGATCCTGACCGGCGTGCGCAGCCGTTGGGTGGTTGCCGTCAGTGGCCTGCTGATGTGTTCGATTGCGCTGGTGCCCAAGGCCGGGGCGATCATCGCTTCGATGCCCACCGCAGCGCTGGGCGGTGCCGGCATTGCCATGTTCGGCGTGGTCGCGGCGGCGGGGATTCAGACCCTGGCCAAGGTCGATTACGAGCGCAATCGCTACAACGTATTGATCGTCGGTTTCACCATCGCCGCTGCGCTGGTGCCGGTGCTCGCCCCTTCCCTGTTTAAACAAATGCCCGAGTGGTCACAGCCGTTCCTGCACAGCAGCGTGGTCATCGCCTGCCTGGTGTCGGTGCTGCTCAACGCGGCGCTCAACGGCGTCAGCGTGCCAGACACCACAGCCGGCAAATCCGCCTCGCACATTCTCTGACTGGAGCCTGCCCATGACTCAACTTCAAAACATCCTGATCAAAAACCCCGTGGCGGTGATGACCGGCCTGCGCGGCCCGCGTGCCCGCGCCGGGGCGGCGGACATTCGCGTGGTCAACGGACGCATCGCCGAAATCGCCGCTAACCTTGAGCCGCAACCCGGCGAGCGGGTGATCGATGCGCGCAACTGCGTGGTCTATCCGGGCTGGATCAACACCCACCATCACCTGTTCCAGAACCTGCTCAAAGCCGTGCCCGAAGGCATGAATCAGGATCTGCAAGGCTGGCTGGCGAGCGTGCCCTACCCGCGTCTGAACCGCTTCACCCCGCAACTGGCGCGGATCGCCGCCCGCCTGGGCATGGTCGAATTGCTGCTGTCCGGCGTCACCACCTGCGCCGATCACCACTATCTCTACCACGCCCACGGCAGCACCGAGACCGGGGATCTGCTGTTCGATCTTGCCGATGAGTTCGGTCTGCGTTTCGTACTCTGTCGCGGTGGCGCGCTGGAATCAGCCAGTGCGCATCCGGGCTTCTCGAAAACCGCCCTGCAACCGGAAAGCCTCGAGCAAATGGTCGGCGACATCGAGCGGCTGAAATCGCTGTATCACCAGGACACCCCGGACGCCTTGCGCCGGGTGGTCGTCGCGCCCACCACGCCGACCTTTTCGCTGCCGCCGACCCTGCTGCGCGAACTGGCGCACACCGCGCGCGGCCTCGGTTTGCGCCTGCACACGCACCTGTCGGAAACGCAGAACTACGTGAACTTCTGCCGCGAAAAATACAACTGCCTGCCGGTGGAATTCGTCGCCGAACACGAATGGCTCGGCCCCGACGTGTGGTTCGCCCACGCCGTGCACCTGCAACCCGGCGAAATCCGCATGCTCGCCCAGACCGGCACCGGCGTTTCCCATTGCCCGGTAAGCAACGCCCGTTTGGGCAGCGGCGTCGCACCGATTCCGCAAATGTACGAGGCCGGCGTACCGATCTCCCTTGGCGTCGACGGCGTCGCGTCCAACGAATCCGGAAGCATGGTCGGCGAAGCCAACACCGCGTGGCTGATCCACCGCGCCGAACAAGGCGCCTCGGCCACCACTGCCGAAGACGTGATCCACTGGGGCACGGCGGGCGGCGCACAGGTGTTGGGGTTGGGCGCGGTCGGAACACTGGAAATCGGGCAAGCGGCGGATCTGGTGATTTACAGCCTTGATCATCCACGGTTCTTCGGTTTCCACGATCGCGCAGTTGCCCCGGTGGTCGCGGGGGAACCGATCACGGTGAAATACAGTCTGGTGGGCGGCCGGATCGTGGTCGACAACGGCGTGATTCCGGGGCTGGATATCGAACGGATGCGCGCCGAAGCGTGGGAAGGAGTGCAGGCGATGATGAATATCGAGGATTGATCCGCAGGCGATGCAAAACCCTGTGGGAGCTGGCTTGCCAGCGATGGCGGGCTTTCAGTCGACTGAGTAATAACGGGCAATAAAAAGGAGAGCTGGCAACCGCCATGCTCTCCTTTCGTTGTAGTGCTTTAAAAAATCACAAATCTGACATCGACTTAATTGCTAGCTCTATCCTTTCACGCGCGGCACTGGTCAGACGCTTAACGCCGAAAGTTTTGGCGATCTCCAAAGGCATGTCGCCAGCAGAGATTAAAGAGGCAACCATCAGCAGCTCTTCCGTGGCTATCTCCTCAACCGAACGGCCGTCACCCAAGGTCGCAGGTATTCGATATTTGTTCCAACCAGCAATATCATTTTCAGAATGCCAAACAAATTGACCATCCACAGGATCACTTTTCAAATGATGGTTTTGTTCTGTCAGATCAAGAACCCGCTCTCGAATGAGGCGCCCAGAGCGTTGAAAACCATGTGCGCGGGCTACGCGCTGTACCAACACTGAATCGAGGACAGGAGCCTCTTGCAACAACACATGTGCAATCAATTCAGCAAGAACTGAATCATATTCAGGAGAGTAAAACGCCTCTGCATTGATTCTGTCACCCACGCTTGTGAAGTCGGTGACACGATATTCATCTTTGATTGCTGGCGAGACCTGCATTGCAAACGACTTCGCTATCTTGAGGTCGGGAGGTAGTTCGCCAGAAGCCTCACCCTCGGGTGCAGCAGCGATTTCCTCTTTTTCTAAGTCATTTGCCAATGGAGCGCTATGCACTAATGACAAATGAGGTATTGCAGATTCCTGCTCAACCGTTTTGCTAACAAGAGCAGATGCACGCGACTCTTCCAAAAGAGCTTCAAGCGATCCATGCAACCGATCCAGTGCACCAGACTTATCAATCCACCACTCTGTAGACCAGAGCCGAACCAGCTTCCAACCCAACCCTTGCAGGATTGCGCTACGAACCTTGTCACGATCTCGGGCGGTCGCCGCACTGTGATAGGTAGCACCATCACATTCAACACCAACCAGATAATCGCCAGGTCTGTCAGGATGGACAATACCTAGATCAATTCGGAAACGAGACACGCCTATTTGCGGTACGACTTGCCAACCTTTTCGTCTCAGCTCTTGAGCAACAGCTTCCTCAAAAGGCGAGTCATAACCGCCCACTGAACCCTGCACTGCCTCGGCAAGAGCCCTTGGCCCTCTCTGGGCAAATTCAATGAAGTGCTTCAAATCGCGAACAGCTCGGGCGTTGGTGCGATTCAAATCAATCATCGAAGAATCAAAAGAGGAGAAAACCATCATCTCCCTGCGTGCACGGGTTATCGCCACGTTCAAACGACGCCATCCGCCTTCTTTGTTCAATGGACCGAAGTTCATCGACATAACCTGCGCACCAGGCTCGGTTGGACCATATCCGATACCTAGCATGATCAAATCGCGCTCATCGCCCTGAACTGTCTCCAGGTTTTTTACGACGACGGGTTCGGCAATGTCATGCTGGAAGAACGGCTCAATCTGCGGAAACTGTTGCCGTGCCCTATCCAGCAGATCGTTGATCAGTCTTTGCTGGTCGCTATTGAGTGTGATGATCCCAATAGTATGACCGCTCGCTACAAACGCCGGATCCATCAATCGCTTCACAGTCTCGGTAACGATGGCCTCGGCCTCGGCCTGATTGTGCCTGCCCTTGCCTTTTGCGTAGACGCCATCAATACGTCGCCACTCCACAGCGCTGGCACGCGTTTCAGCCGCAGGGAAGGTGATGAGATTGCTGTCGTAGTAGCGATGGTTCGAGAATGCAATCAAGCTTTCATGGCGACTCCGGTAGTGCCAACTGAGGCTATGACTTGGGATACCTGCGCCCAGACACTCATCTAAAATGCTCTCCATGTCCTCAGCAGTATCATCTTCTGCGGCAGACGCGGCGCGATTGAAAAAATTGGTTGGAGGCATCTGACGGGGATCACCCGCAATGACCACCTGCTTCCCCCTCGCGATTGACCCGATTGCATCCCATGGCGCAATTTGCGATGCCTCATCGAATATCACCAAGTCAAAAAGCGCGAGATCTGTTGGTAGATACTGCGCAATCGATAGAGGGCTCATCAGCATGCAAGGAGCGAGTTTCGACATGGCATCGCCCATCTCAACAGCAAGCTGTCGCACGGGTTTGTGCCGACGTGATTTTTGCAGCTCGTGCTTCAAGATGCCGAAACCACCTTGCTTGCCGATCTCGTTTTTCGACGGGATCAATCCACACAGCTTCGCTCGTATGTATCGGACAGTAAGCTTTGAAAGCTCCTCATCCAGACGTACAAACGCCTCAATATCGCTAGTGTGCTCTGCCGGCACGAAATTACGAAGCAGCGGTTCCGCGTCGATCATCACCCTTGCAAACCACCGTGCATAAGATGTTTCGAATGCGTCTACAGTCCCGCCCTCTGGCAACCCTTTGGTTGCCAATGCATCACTTAGCGGTTGAAGCCCGGACGCTATAGCCTCTTCACGCACCCGACACCAATCGCACCAGGCTTTCAGCTTCGTCTCATGCCGAGAAATAGCACTGGCCGCATCGAGCAATGACTCAATGGTCAATTTGCTCTCTACCGGGCGATTACTCAGTTCATTGAAGCGTTTGCTCATTTGACTAAACGTTTCCAATGCATCTTTCAACTGGTGAAGCGCTGCTGCGATAAAACCACCCCCGCCCAATAGCTCATTGGCTTCAATGACCAGCTTTTGCGTGGCCCCCCGCAGTGCAATAAGATCTTCAGGGGATTCTGCGTTCGAGCTGATCAAGGTCCGCAGGCGTTCAGCGAGGTCCCAGGCTACTGCCATCGCGGATTGATCACTAGAAACTCCGCTCCATCCAGGCACAGCGTTTATATCTGCAGACAAGCTGTCCAGCGATATGAGCAGATCACGCATTTCGAAGAGTCTGGCAAGATCCTGCTCAACGTTTGGAAGTCCAACCGCTCCGCCCTGCCCCGCAAGGTTCTTAGCCACCTTTTTCTTGGCCAAAGTAGCGAGGAACCAAAACTTGGACTTGCCCGTTTCCCAGTCGCTTTTGAGTTGTTCGAGATTGATGGTGCGGCAGGCTTCTGAGGCGTAACGCACCGACAGCGAGTGTTCAATTTCTTGGTAATTTGTGAGGATCTGCACAGCTTTCTTGGCTGCAACGATCTTGGCACTTGCATTCATCGTGAATGCAAAAGAGAGATCGATACCGTGCGTATCTACCAAAAGTGCAACAAACTGGCAAAGACGCTCGATGTCCTCCCCACTCGTAAAGGCTAGGGGAAGATCGGTGGCTCTCAACAAGTTGTTACAGGCAATCTTCAGCCGCTCAATGACGCCCGGCAGCTCCCTGGATACTGCAGCGATCGACTCTTGCCAGCCGTTTGACCATTCGGTGGGAGCGATGAGTGAGAAGTCACCTGACAGATCGCGGGCAGCCTGACTATTCAAGTCGAGACGCCGGGCAAGATCACGCAGGCGCGCGTAATCCTCCGCGTCGTGAGACGTTCCCTCTGGCCATGCAATACGCGGCAACGCAGCGTCCCCATCTCGAACGACACGACCTATAGCCTGATGGACTGTTAATCCATTAGGTTGCCGACGATGCAAGGTTTCCACGACTTCGTTCAATCGATTTCGTAGCTTGTGCAGTTTTGCCGTTTCTACGGCCCACTCTTCAGTGGTCAACGCATCGCGAACATCCCAAGCCCGCTCAAGTTGTTTAAGTACTTCAACTTTGGATGTTTTGCTGGAGTGCAGCTCAAGACAGAATTCGCCTAGCCCCTTTTCTTCTAGCCGACGATAGACAACATCCAAAGCGGCCATTTTTTCTGCTACGAACAAGACCCTGCGACCCAGGGCCAGGTTGTGAGCGATCATATTGGCGATAGTTTGGGACTTACCGGTACCGGGAGGTCCATCAAGAACGAAATCACAGCCACTGGCGGAGGCAACGACTGCAGCCAATTGGGAGGAGTCTGCCGGCAACGGTGTGAACAGATCGGCCGGGCTGACTTTTCTATCCAACTCGTGAGGCTGTGGAAACTCCCCCGATGTAGCAAAGCCCTCACCGCCGACACTTCTTTCCAACAAATGTTTGACCATCGGGCTCTTCAAAAGCTGCTCTGAGCGAGCAGCCAAATCCTGCCACATCAAATACTTCGCGAAGGAGAACGTTCCCAACACGAGTTCGGTGGTGACCTCGAAGCCCGGCACATCTCTGATGGCACGGCGCACTGTATTCCAGATTCCAGTGACATCAATGCCACTGTCGTCGGTCGGAAGCTCACCTTCAAGCCCAGGAATAACGAGTTCAAAGTCATGTCGTAACAGTTCGAGCAGGGTCAAATTGAAGCGAGGCTCGTCCTCAAGCAATGTCATCGTCACGCCGGACAACGCACTTTTACGATCAAGTTTTACGGGGAGCAAAATTAAAGGTGCGGAATAGGTTTTTGGGTCGTCTGCCGACTTTTTCCACTTTAAAAACCCGAGTGCAAGAAAGAGAGTATTGGCTCCGCCTTCATCGAGATCACTTCGAGCCTTCCGGTACAGGTCAATGAGCGCTACTTCGAGCTTAGTTTTCTCAAGGGTGGCCAGTACCTCACCACGAGACAATGCACTGCGAGCATATTCATCTCTGAGTGACTCGCGATTTTGTTGCTCATAGAGTGCCGCATCTCTACCTCCAGCCTCCAGATCCGGTATAGACACGATCCTGATGCGCTTGCCGCTGGCCAGTTGGTCTTCTAGCTCAGCGGGTTCAGGACAAATCAAGCGAACGCCTTTAGCACTATCCGGCAGATGTAGAAGTCGATTTCGAGTAGTCAGATCGAGAAGCTTGCGTTGCCACAGCGTCAGCTTACCGGTGGGAGTTTCTGACTCAGTAAGAGTCTCTACGTCAAAGCCCGGCAATTGTGGCGCAATCTCCAGTGCCTCGAGTGGTGCCTCCGACTCTTGAATCACATCTGATTTCGACACGGGGATTGACGTTGCCAAAGGACGGATGCGCTGCATGCGTGCTCGATGCATATCAATGGCCATGATGAAATCATCATCGTTGACCTGCCTTTCAGCTGTACTGATGGCCTGACTGAAACCTGGCACAGGAAATTGCGTTGCCAGAGTGGTTTCGAATACGAGAGCCTCTTTCAGGTCGATACGCTTTCGTACCGCGGAAGCCTCATCTGTAATCAGTTGAGAAAACTCTTGAGGCTGCAACCAAACACCTGCAAAAGCATGACCTTTCGTCAGCAACAGAAGTGCGTTCAGTCCGGCTTGCTCCAGTGCCGCGGCAAAAAGCAATGCTGTGTCCAGGCATGTTGCAACACCGCCCTCCAATATGAGGCTCGGAGTTCTGACTTTCTGACCGTGAGTCTCAAAGCTTGCCGGTGGCAGTGCGTAGCTCAATTTATGTCCGCAGACTGCAGACCATATTGCGGACGTGAGCTCCCAGGTTCTGGTTCTGGACTTACTTTCGTAACCGTTGATGCCATCCGGCTTGCCAGCCCGGCGCAGAACATCGGAAGCAGATTTGAGTATCCGATCTACCGCAGGGTCATTTGGCATTGCAAACGCCGGCAGCAGCTCTGGCATCGAGTTAACGCCACCCCACTCATTTCGTGCCAAAAGCTCAACCGGGAAGATTTGACTGTTGAGAACTTCACCGTTGCAATAGAGGCGCAGCGCAAGGGTCGCGCTGAGACTTTCCGTCAGATCGGCGAGATAAGCGGCATTCAGTTTCAAATTTCGTTCTGAAATATGTAGCGTCGACTCTTTGTTTAATCGATCCAGACGCCAAGTCTTGCCTTCAAGGAAGGGAGGGTCCGCGACAAGCTCCAGCTCAAGATCGCTGTAATCAGCTTCACCATCGTTGTGTACGGTCAGTTCTCTGAGGACCGGGACAGAATTTTGGTGAGAAGCAAAGCCAATCTTGCTGGCGATCACTCCCTCGATCTTGATGGTCATGAACCATTTTCTCCATTGGAAATTCGACGAAACGACTTCTGAGCGCTTAAAAATAGACGCCATACTCACCGACAAGGATAGATTTTGAAACTGCTTTTTAGATCAAAGGTAGAGATAGGGACGCTCCTACAGCCAAGTCCCTAGATTCATCCCATTAATGAACAAGAAAATCGCTTCTTTAACGCGTCTACATGCGTGCGTCATCAATCCATCTGCAACAAATCAGCCCCAACAAAATCGGTGCATTCGCGACTTCCGGGTTTCTCGACTAAGGTTACCCCCTCATCGGATTGAGCCCCTGCCAGCTACACCGGGCTCTTGATCAAGGAGAGACTGATGACGTCGCGTCGCAACATCGAACAGACTTATCGCACCTGGTCCAGCCCGATTCTGCTGGAGCTGAAAAAGCGCGAACACCAAATGGCGCCGGTCGAGCGTCAGGCGCTGGAGAATGTTTTGGTCGAACGAAGGTTGCTGGATATTGGCAACGGCAACGGCCCCGACCGACGCCAAGGCACTGCGGGCAAGAATGACCGGCCCGGTTGATCACAGCGTCAGAGCGGGTTGAGGTTAAGCCCCAGCTTCAGCAGTTCCTTGCGCAGCATCGACGGTTTCACAAGCGCCATGCCCGCCTGCCATCGCAGCGGCAACAACCGATCCAGCTTCTGCTGGCTGAGCAGCGGCTCAGCCAGCAAACAACTCTTGCCGTCACGGATGCTGATGACGTTCAGCAACCAGTCATCGCCCTGCCCGGCCATCCAGCGGCTGATCTCGACATGCCGTTTTCCAATCAGGGCATCGGCATCCCATACGGTCATCTGGGCGAAAACCTGCGGCAGGTTGCTGTCCGGATTGAATCGCTTCAGATCCGCCGCTAACGCTGCCTGCAGGTCTGCTTCGATGGCGGCCTGACATTCGAGGAAATACTGCTCGGGCCAATTCGCCGGCAGATTCGCCCGCGGCGCCAATATTTCATAAGCCTCGATATCCAATTCGGTGGTCATCTTTCCGCTGAAATTGAGCGTGTTGTCGAGAATCGCCGTGGCCAGCAATGCCGCGCTGTGCACGCTGATTCGCGGTAGCAGGCCGGCGCTTTGCCAGCGCTGAAAAACCAGCGTCGCCGCTGCGCCGATCGGGCGAATATCGGCGGCGCAACCCAGTCGCTCGGCCCAGTACCGTTCAGAACCGGGATGATGGTCGATGACCTCCACCACTTGGTCGAGCACCACCAGCGGGTCGAAGTGCTGATAGTCGGACACATCGACCAGCACGAATTCGTCGTTTGCTTGTGGAGAGTAGCGGTGAAACTCGGCACCCCAGCTCAGAACGGTCGGCGACACGCTGCCGTTGGGTCTGGCACTACTGACAGCACGGGCGGAAATGCCTTGCAGGTTGAGCAACTCTGCGTAAGCGATACAGCAGGCGTAGGCGTCGATGTCCAGATAGGACGCGCCGGAGGTGATGATTTTCATGGGGCGCAAACATCGCACATTTCCATGACATTGGGGTGACATAAAAAGATCGTCCGATCGCGGCCCGAGCCTGCGGCAGCTCCTACAGAGATGGATACAAATCCCCTGTAGGAGCTGCCGCAGGCTCGGGCCGCGATCGGACGATCTTTTGATCTTCAGGCCGCGGCTTTACCGGCGGCCACCATCGCCGAAGCCGCCAGCATCGCCCGCAGCAACACCGCACACCCGGCCGCCAGATCATCCGGCGCGGCGTTTTCGATTTCGTTGTGGCTGATCCCGCCCTCGCACGGTACGAAGATCATTCCCGCCGGGCCGAGTTCGGCGAGGAAGATGGCATCGTGGCCGGCGCCGCTGACGATGTCCATGTGCGACAGGCCCAGACCTTTGGCAGCGCCGCGCACGGCTTCGACGCAGCCTTTTTCGAAGTACAGCGGCGGGAAGTCGGCGGTCGGGGTCAGTTCATAGGTCAGGCCGTGTTCTTCGCAGGTCGCCTCGATGACTTGTTTCACCTCGCTGATCATCGAATCCAGGCGATCCGGTTGCAGATGGCGGAAGTCGAGGGTCATGCGCACTTCGCCGGGGATGACGTTGCGCGAGCCGGGGTAGGCTTGCAGGCAACCGACCGTGCCGCAGGCGTGGGGTTGATGGCCGAGGGCGGCGCGGTTGACCGCGCCAACGATGACCGAGGCGCCGACCAGGGCGTCCTTGCGCAGGTGCATCGGCGTCGGGCCGGCGTGGGCTTCGACGCCGCGCAACTTCAGGTCGAACCACTTCTGCCCGAGGGCGCCGAGCACCACGCCGATGGTTTTCTGCTCGTCTTCGAGGATCGGGCCTTGTTCGATGTGTGCTTCGAAGTAGGCGCCGACTTGATGCCCGCTGACTTTGCGTGATCCGGCGTAACCAATGGCATTCAGGGCTTCGCCGACGGTGACGCCATCGGCATCGACCTTGGCCAGGGTTTCTTCGAGGGTGAATTTTTCCGCGAACACGCCAGAGCCCATCATGCACGGGGCGAAGCGCGAGCCTTCTTCGTTGGTCCAGACCACGACTTCCAGCGGCGCTTCGGTTTCTACGCCGAGGTCATTGAGGGTACGCAGCACTTCGACGCCGGCGAGGACACCGAAGCAGCCGTCGAACTTGCCGCCGGTGGGCTGGGTGTCGATGTGGCTGCCGGTCATCACCGGTGGCAGGTTCGGATTGCGCCCCGGGCGACGGGCGAAGATATTGCCGACTTCATCCACCGTGACGCTGCACCCGGCGTCCTTGCACCACTGCACGAAAAGGTCACGGGCCTGACGGTCGAGGTCGGTCAGGGCCAGGCGACAGACCCCGCCCTTGACCGTGGCACCGAGCTTGGCCAGTTCCATGAGCGAGGCCCAGAGGCGGTCGCGGTTGATGTGCTGATGGGTGGATTGCAGAACGTCTACGGCTGCGTTCATGTTGATCTCCTCAGGCAGTTTCTTATGGTATTTCTGTGGTGTTTTCCAGGCCGCCATCGCTGGCAAGCCAGCTCCCACAGGATTTGAGTGAACTCATGGTTTGTGTACGACTTGATCCTTGTGGGAGCTGGCTTGCCAGCGATGAGGCCCTCATTTACACCGCTGTTTTCACAACCGAAGGCTGCGCCCGCATCACGCACAACCCGTAATAAATCACCCCGCCCAGCGCCGAACCGGTAAACCAGCCATAGCTGTAAAACCAGCTGAACGCATCGCTACCGAGCGACAGCAGAGTCAGCACCACCGGCACGCCAAACGCGGTAAACCCGGCCCAGTTCCACGCCGGATAGACGTCGTCGCGGTACAACCCGGCCAGGTCCAGTTGCTGTTTCTTGATCAGGAAATAGTCCACCACCATGATCCCGGCGATCGGCCCCAGCAGGCTCGAATAGCCCAGCAGCCAGTTGGAATACACGGTTTCCAGACTGACATCGGAAACGATCAGCCCGAGTTTTTTCAGCAACTCGTGGGCCATCAACGCCAGCCCGACGAAGCCGGTGAGCAACACCGCTTTGGTGCGGTTGATCACTTTGGGCGCGATGTTCTGGAAGTCGTTGGTCGGCGAGACAATATTCGCTGCAGTGTTGGTCGACAGCGTGGCGATGATGATCAGCGCCATGGCCACCGCAACCCACAGCGGACTCTGGATATGGCCGATCAGGCTGACCGGATCCGACACGGTCACGCCAACCAGTTTCACCGAAGCGGCGGTCATTACCACCCCCAGCGAAGCGAACAGAAACATGGTCAGCGGCAGGCCGAAAATCTGCCCGAGGATCTGGTCTTTCTGGCTCTTGGCGTAGCGGCTGAAATCGGGAATGTTCAGCGACAGCGTGGCCCAGAAGCCGACCATCGCCGTCAGCCCGGCGGCGAAGTAACTGACCACGCTGGCGCCTTCAGGACGCTTGGGCGGAATCGCCAGCAACTCGGTCATCGACACATTGGGCATCGCCCACACCAGCAAGCCAATACCGACCGCCACCAGCAACGGCGCAGACAGGGTTTCCAGCCATTTGATCGACTCGGCGCCACGGATCACCACCCACAGGTTCAGCGACCAGAAGATCATGAAACCGATCACCTCCCCCGTGCCGCCAAGGGATTTCCAGCCCTCGAAGATCGAGCCGAGAAACAGGTGAATCGCCAGCCCGCCGAACATGGTCTGGATGCCAAACCAGCCGCACGCTACCAGCGCACGAATCAGGCACGGCACGTTGGAGCCAAGCACGCCGAATGACGAGCGCAGCAGCACCGGGAACGGTATGCCGTATTTGGTGCCGGGAAAGGCATTGAGCGTGAGCGGGATCAGCACGATGACGTTGGCCAGCAGAATCGCCATCAGCGCTTCGCCGACGGTCAGGCCGAAGTACGCGGTGAGCACGCCGCCGAGGGTGTACGTCGGCACGCACACCGACATGCCGACCCAGAGCGCGGTGATGTGCCATTTGTTCCAGGTTCGTTCGCGCACCTTGGTCGGTGCCATGTCGTGGTTGTAACGGGGACTGTCGAGGACGTCGCTGCCGGCTTCGAGTTCGAACAAGCCGTCGCGCTCGGTCACTTGCGATCTGTTCTGTTGCATGGCTGCTCCACGGTTATTTTGATTATTTTTGCTCATCGGTTGAGTGGGCGGACGCGCCGCGCACCGGGCGATGGCCGGAGTACTTGCATATGAACACGCACTTCACGAACCGGCCTGGCTTGTCAGCGCCAGCACTCAATAAACGTGCCGACTGTTGCGCCGAGTTTCCCGACCTGTCCGTATAGCGCTTTCAACTGTTTGATGTTTAAACGCTTTTATTCAAATTATTGAAGCATGTTGCTTACTTGTTTCATCTCTCGCCCAAAACACCAAGCCAAGTTACTCGAACAGCCAGGTTCAAAGTGGTGCACGGATATTTCCAGCAAGGCGTCTGGACCGCGACTTTTTAGCGTTCAAGCAGCTGATTTGCCATGACAAATCTCGCTCAAATCTGGTTCCTGTCAAGTGCGTCAAAATGGTGAAAGCCCTCACCATTTTGGTGATTTATAATTTTAATCTTTATATTTCAGTACTTTATGTACGTTATAAGCTTATAAAAAATAATCTTGCTCATTCGACTAACACCAGCTAGTTTTTATTCCTGACAGCGCTGGCAGGAATATATCTTCCAGCATCGACGCTTTATAAAACATATAGAACCGGTATAAGCCGGTCATGCCTGCGAGGTAGCTGCAATGTCTCTGTTGATCCGTGGCGCCACCGTTGTTACCCATGATGAAAGTTATCGCGCCGATGTCTATTGCGTCGACGGCGTGATCAAAGCCATTGGTCAGAACCTGGATGTTCCCGCCGGTGCCGAAGTGCTCGACGGCAGCGGCCAATATCTGATGCCCGGCGGCATCGATCCACACACCCACATGCAACTCCCGTTCATGGGCACCGTGGCCAGTGAAGACTTCTACAGCGGCACCGCCGCAGGTCTGGCCGGCGGCACTACCTCGATCATCGACTTCGTGATTCCCAATCCGCAGCAGTCGTTGATGGAAGCGTTTCACCAGTGGCGCGGCTGGGCCGAGAAGTCGGCATCGGACTATGGCTTTCACGTCGCGATCACCTGGTGGAGCGAGCAGGTGCGCGAGGAAATGGCCGAGCTGGTCAGCCATCACGGGATCAACAGCTTCAAGCATTTCATGGCCTACAAGAACGCGATCATGGCCGCCGACGACACGCTGGTGGCAAGTTTCGAGCGCTGCCTGGAACTCGGCGCCGTACCGACCGTGCACGCGGAAAACGGCGAACTGGTCTATCACCTGCAACGCAAGTTGATGGCCCAGGGCATCACCGGGCCGGAAGCGCACCCGCTGTCGCGGCCATCGCAGGTGGAAGGCGAAGCGGCGAGCCGGGCCATTCGCATTGCCGAAACCATCGGCACACCGTTGTACCTGGTGCATGTTTCGACCAAGGAAGCGCTGGACGAAATCACCTACGCCCGCAGCAAGGGTCAACCGGTTTACGGCGAGGTGCTCGCCGGACATCTGCTGCTAGACGATAGCGTCTACCAACACCCGGACTGGCAGACCGCCGCCGGTTACGTGATGAGCCCGCCGTTTCGCCCGCGCGGGCATCAGGAAGCGCTGTGGCATGGCCTGCAAAGCGGCAATCTGCACACCACCGCCACTGACCACTGCTGCTTCTGCGCCGAGCAAAAAGCCGCCGGGCGCGACGATTTCAGCAAGATCCCCAACGGCACCGCCGGCATCGAAGACCGCATGGCGGTGCTGTGGGATGAAGGGGTCAACAGCGGACGTTTGTCGATGCAGGATTTCGTTGCCCTCACTTCCACCCACACCGCGAAAATCTTCAACCTCTATCCGCGCAAAGGCGCGATCCGCGTCGGCGCCGATGCCGATCTGGTGCTGTGGGACCCGCAAGGCACCCGCACCATTTCCGCCAAGACCCACCATCAGCAGGTGGACTTCAACATCTTCGAAGGCAAGACCGTGCGCGGCGTGCCGAGCCATACCGTCAGCCAGGGCAAAGTGGTCTGGGCCGACGGCGACCTGCGCGCCGAGCGCGGGGCCGGGCGCTATATCGAACGGCCGGCGTATCCGGCGGTGTTTGATTTGCTGAGCAAGCGGGCTGAGATGCACAAGCCCACAGCGGTTAAACGCTGATCCGATTCCCTGTGGCGAGGGAGCTTGCTCCCGCTGGGTGGCGAAGCCGCCCCAAAACCAGGCAATGCGCTCATCCTGATACCCAGGAGTGAATGGTTTTGGGCCTGCTGCGCAGTCCAGCGGGAGCAAGCTCCCTCGCCACAGGACATGACGAAAACCACTGCCCATAGAGGCAGAGAACCTCAATAACCGTGAGGCAAAAAACCGTGATCGAGACCCTGAACCATCTCCCGCATCCGCACGAAAGCGCGGCCGCCCTCGCCGGTCATTTCACTGATCTGGCGCCACCGCTCAACGCCCGGCAGGCGCATCTGGAAGCCTCGCGCTGCCTGTATTGCTACGACGCGCCATGCGTCAACGCGTGCCCCAGCGAGATCGATATTCCGTCGTTCATCCGCAATATCCATCAGGACAACGTGCCCGGTGCGGCGCAGAAAATCCTTTCGGCGAACATCCTCGGCGGCAGTTGTGCGCGGGTCTGCCCGACGGAAATCCTCTGCCAGCAAGCCTGCGTGCGCAACAACGCCCAGGAATGCGCGCCGGTGCTGATCGGCCTGCTGCAGCGCTACGCCGTGGATAACGCGCACTTCACCGAGCACCCGTTCCAGCGCGCCGCCGCTACCGGCAAACGCATCGCCGTGGTCGGCGCCGGGCCAGCAGGTTTGTCCTGCGCCCACCGCAGTGCCATGCACGGGCATGACGTGGTGATTTTCGAAGCGCGGGAGAAGGCCGGCGGCCTCAATGAGTACGGGATTGCCAAGTACAAACTGGTCGACGACTACGCGCAGAAAGAGCTGGATTTCCTCCTGCAGATCGGCGGCATCGAAATCCGTCACGGGCAGAAGCTTGGCGAGAACCTGACGCTGAGTGAACTGCATCAACAATTCGACGCGGTGTTCCTTGGCCTCGGCCTGAATGCCAGCAAACAGCTCGGTCTGCCCTACGAAGACGCCCCCGGCCTGCTCGCCGCCACCGACTACATCCGCGAATTGCGCCAGGCCGATGACCTCACGCAACTGCCACTGGCCGAGCGCTGCATCGTCCTCGGCGCCGGCAACACTGCGATCGACATGGCGGTGCAAATGGCCCGCCTCGGAGCGCGTGACGTGAATCTGGTGTATCGCCGGGGCGCGGCGGACATGGGCGCCACCGGTCACGAACAAGACATCGCCAAAGCCAATCAGGTGCGCCTGTTGACCTGGGCGCAACCGGAGGAAGTGCTGCTCGACGCGCAAGGCAAGGTGCGCGGCATGCGTTTCGCCCGGACCGATCTGGTCGAAGGGCGTCTGCAAACCACTGGGGAAACTTTCGAGCTGGCCGCCGACGCGATCTTCAAAGCCATCGGTCAGGCCTTCGACAGCAGCGCCCTCGCCGACCCGCTGGCCCGCGAACTCAAGCGTCAGGGCGAACGGATTCAGGTCGATGACAACCTGCGCACGAGCATTCCCGGCGTGTATGCCGGCGGCGACTGCACCAGCCTCGATCAGGATCTCACCGTGCAAGCGGTGCAGCACGGCAAACGCGCCGCCGAGGCGATCAACGCACAACTGATGCTCAACGTGGAGGCTGCGTAAATGGCCGATCTCTCGATTGTCTTCGCCGGTATCAAAGCCCCCAATCCGTTCTGGCTGGCCTCCGCGCCGCCGACCGACAAGGCCTACAACGTGGTCCGTGCCTTCGAGGCCGGCTGGGGTGGCGTGGTCTGGAAAACCCTCGGTGAGGACCCGGCAGCGGTCAACGTTTCGTCGCGCTACTCGGCGCATTACGGCAACAACCGCGAAGTGCTGGGCATCAACAACATCGAACTGATCACCGACCGCTCGCTGGAGATCAACCTGCGCGAAATTACCCAGGTGAAGAAGGACTGGCCGGATCGTGCACTGATCGTTTCGCTGATGGTGCCGTGCGTCGAGGAATCGTGGAAACACATCCTGCCGCTGGTGGAAGCCACCGGTGCCGATGGCATCGAGCTGAATTTCGGTTGCCCGCACGGCATGCCCGAGCGCGGCATGGGCGCGGCGGTCGGTCAGGTGCCGGAGTACGTCGAGCAGGTCACTCGGTGGTGCAAGACCTATTGCTCGCTACCGGTGATCGTCAAGCTGACGCCGAACATCACCGACATCCGTGTCGCCGCCCGCGCTGCGCATCGCGGTGGCGCCGATGCGGTGTCGCTGATCAACACCATCAACTCGATCACCAGCGTCGACCTGGAACACATGGTCGCCCTGCCCACCGTCGGCAGCAAAAGCACCCACGGCGGTTACTGCGGCTCGGCCGTCAAACCGATCGCGCTGAACATGGTCGCCGAAATCGCCCGTGATCCGCAGACCCAAGGCCTGCCGATCTGCGGCATTGGCGGCATCGGCAGTTGGCGTGACGCGGCGGAGTTCATCGCGCTGGGCAGTGGCGCGGTGCAGGTGTGCACGGCGGCGATGCTCCACGGTTTCCGCATTGTCGAGGAGATGAAGGACGGGCTGTCGCGCTGGATGGACAGCCAAGGCTACGCCAACATCGCCGAGTTCTCCGGGCGCGCAGTGGGCAATACCACCGACTGGAAGTACCTCGACATCAACTACCAGGTGATCGCGAAAATCGATCAGGCGGCGTGCATCGGTTGCGGACGTTGCCACATTGCTTGCGAAGACACTTCACACCAGGCGATCAGCAGCCTCAAGCAGGCCGATGGCACGCATAAATATGAAGTGATCGATGAGGAGTGCGTGGGCTGCAACCTGTGCCAGATCACCTGCCCGGTGGCGGACTGCATCGAGATGGTGCCGATGGAAACGGGCAAGCCGTTTCTGGACTGGAATCATGATCCGCGCAATCCCTACCATGTCGCGGTCTGATTCTTAAGATCAAAAGATCGTCCGATCGCGGCCCGAGCCTGCGGCAGCTCCTACACCGATCTCTGTAGGAGCTGCCGCAGGCTCGGGCCGCGATCGGACGATCTTTTGACTTATGGCTCCAACCCGATCCCGCGCAAAATCACACTGGTCACCGTCTGCACCGCCCGCTCGAACTGCATGTCAGACAGCGGCTGATGCTCGTTCAGAATATTCACCTGATGATCGAAGTCGGCGTAATGCTGGGTCGAGGCCCAGATCATGTACAGCAGGCTCGACGGCTCCACCGGCAGAATCCGCTTGTCCTCGACCCACTGGCGGATCTTCGCTTCCTTCATTTTCGCCCAGTCGTACAGGCTGACATCCAGCGCCTCACCCAGGGTCGGCGCGCCGTGGATGATTTCGTTGGCCCAGACTTTCGAGCCGTGCGGCCGGCTGCGCGAGTGGTTCATCTTGGCGCGGATGTAGCTGCTGAGCACCACCCGCGGATCGTCGAACATCTCGAAGCACAGCGCGTCCTGTTTCCACACTTCCAGCAGGTCGAACAGCACCGCGCTGTACAGCTCGCTCTTGGTCGAAAAGTAGTAATGCAGGTTGGAACGCGGCAGTTGCACTTCGGCAGCGATGTCGGCCATGGCGGTGCCGCCGAAGCCTTTTTCGGCGAAGACTTTTTCCGCCGCCAGCAGGATTTTCTCGACGTTACTGCGACGAATCTCGATCTTGTGATTGCCCATGAGGGCTCCCTGACAACAGCGTTGCCCAAGACTAGCATCCGCTCTGGGGCGCGGGCGACCGTTGCAAACAAAACTTCGTATGAAGGTCGGCGCATGGCTAAACTGACGCTTCTTTGTCCTGCCTCAGAGGTATCCGCGATGCTGTTCAAGAACGTCCTGACCACCACTGCCCTGCTCGCTTCGCTGTTCGCCGCATCTTCGGTTTTTGCCCACGCCCACCTGAAGAGTGCCACCCCGGCCGCCGACAGCACCGTCGCCGCGCCGGCCGATCTGCGCCTGACCTTTTCTGAAGGCGTCGAAGCCAGTTTCACCAAAGTCAGCCTGACCCACGACGGCTCCCCGGTCGCGATCAAACCTTTGAGCACCGAAGGCGACAAGAAAACCCTGATCGTCACCCCGGCCGCACCTCTGAGTGCCGGTGAGTACAAGGTCGAATGGCACGCAGTGTCAGTTGACACACACAAGAGCGAAGGCGCATACCAGTTCAAGGTCGGCCAGTAATTCATGAGTGAAGCGCTGGTGCTGTGCCGCTTTGTGCATTTCAGCGCGGTGTTGATGCTGTTCGGGGCCTGGCTGTTTCGGCCGTTATTGCTCAAGACGCCGGTGCCGGCGCTGGATCGGCATCTGGCAGGACTGGCGCGCTGGCTGACGGCGATTGCCCTGGTCAGCGGTATCACCTGGGCGCTGTTGATCACCGCGAGCATGGCCGGTTCGGCGGCGGCAGCGTTCGATCCGCACACGATTGGCGTGGTGCTGGGCAATACGTTTTTCGGTCAGGTCTGGCGCTGGCATCTGCTGATCAACGCGCTGTTGCTGGCGTTGCTGTTCACCCCGTGGCGCTCGAACCTGCCACTGCGCCTGGGCTTGAGTGCGCTGCTCCTGGCGACCCTGGCGCCGGTGGGTCACGGCGCAATGCTCGACGGGCTCAGCGGGCAACTGCTGATCCTCAATCAGATCGTTCATCTGACATGCGTGGCGGCGTGGCTAGGCGGGTTGTTGCTGCTGGTGCTGATCCTGCGCCAGCCGGGCGAAGCGATGGGCACAATCCTGCAGCGCTTCAGCGGCGTCGGTTATGCGATTGTCGGCGGGCTGCTGATCACCGGGTTGATCAATGTGCGCGTATTGACCGGGCAATGGTGGCCGACGCCGCTGTTCAGCGGGTTTGCGTTGATCCTGCTGATCAAGGCGCTGATGGTGCTGGGCATGCTTGGCTTGGCGCTGTTCAACCGCTTGCGAATTGATGATTGCCAGCAGCGCATGGGCGCGCTCAAACGCAGTGTGGTGCTGGAGTGGTTGTTGGGGATGGGCGCTGTGGCGGCCGTTTCCCTGCTCGGTACCCTGCCGCCGATGATTGCTGCCTGAAGCCCCCTGTGGGAGCTGGCTTGCCAGCGATGGCGGTGTGTCAGGGACTGATATTTCGGATGTACCGACGTCATCGCTGGCAAGCCAGCTCCCACAGGGTTTTGTGTTGCTCAATGCGGTTGTGTGTCACCCGCTGCGGTGTCGATGCTGACCACCACCGACATCCCCGGGCGCAGCCGTTCCTCTTCCTGCTGCCCTTCATCAATGGTGATCCGCACCGGCACGCGCTGGGCGATTTTCACAAAGTTGCCGGTGGCGTTGTCGGCCTGCAACAGGGCGAATTCCGAACCGGTGCCGGGCGAAATGTGCTGCACATGGCCGGTGAACTTGCGGTGGTTCAGCGCATCGACGGTGAAGCGCACCGGCTGCCCGACGCGCACATTGTTCATCTGGGTTTCCTTCATGTTGGCGATCACCCATTTCTGGTTCGGCACCAGCGCCATCAGTTGCGCCCCGGAGTTGACGTAAGCGCCCAGGCGCACGCCAATCTGTCCGAGCTGGCCGTCACGCGGGGCGACGATGCGGGTGTTCGACAAGTCGATCCGCGCCAGTTGCACCGCCGCTTCTGCGCTGGCCACCGCCGCTTCCAGCGAACCGCGATTGACGATCACCGTCTGCAGATCCTGCCGGGCGATTTCCAGATTGGCCTTGGCTTGCGCCACGGCGGCGATGCCTTGCGCGTTGGCGGCGAGCGCCACGTCCATCTCGCGTTTCGACACCGAGCCGTCACTCACCAGCTCCTTGTTACGCCGCAGATCCGCCTCGCTTTTACGCAACTGCGCCTCGCTGTCGGCCACCACGGCCTGACGCAGTTTGATCGTCGCTTCGGCGCTGTTGCGTTGCTGCACCACGTTGGCCAGCGCGGCTTTCTGCACCGCCAGTTGCGCCAGCGACTGGTCGAGGCGCTGCTGATAAATCCGGTCATCGAGTCGCACCAGCAAGTCGCCGGTCTTCACGTACTGGAAGTCCTGCACCGGCACTTCGAACACGTAACCGCTGAGCTGCGGGCCGATGATCGTCACCTGGCCGCGCACCAAGGCGTTTTCGGTGGTCTCGACCGCGCTGCTGAACGGCGGCAACTGCCAGGCGTAGAGCACGATCAGCACGCCGACGATGGCAATCGCGGCAAAACCCAGCGACGAGATGATGCGCACCCGCAGCGAACGCGGCTCGGTGTTCGGCGAGGGCGGCGGCGCCACGCCTTCCGGGGTGGCGGCGATGGCATTGGTGGTTGTGGTGGTCGGTTCGGTCATGAATTGGAGGCACCGCTAGGAGGTACGGAAGGCGCTGGGTCGACGGCTTTGGTGGTGCTCATCAGCCACAGCGCACGAATGGACAGCCAGATCATGGTCAGCACCGCAATCACGGCGATCAGCATGAATACATCGTTATAGGCCAGCACGTTGGCTTCGCGAGTGGCCGCGTTGGACAGACTGCGAATCCCGGCCAGATTGCGCAGGCTCGGGTCGGCCAGCAAGGAACCGTAAGCCGACCCGCCGCTCTGCACACGGGCAGCCACTAACGGATCGGACAGCGTCAGGTGTTCGACCAGATGGCTGGAATGGAATTTCTCGCGCACGATCTGGAACGTGCCCAACAACGCCGCACCCAGCAGGCCACCGAGGTTGTTGCAGATCCCGAACAACACCGAAAAACTCACCAGATTGCGTGGATTGGTCAGCACGTTGCGGGTGCCGAAAACCATGGTCGGGCCAAGAAAAAACGTGCTGCCGAAGGCCAGCAGAAACTGGCTGAAATACAAATTTTGCGGCCGGGTCAGGTTGTTGGAAAAGCTGTCCATCACGGAACCGGTGGCCATCAGCGCCAGCGAGATGATCAGCGGCATCAACAAGTGCTTGGGATCGATGGTCAGGGCGCTGGTCGCCAGCCCGGCGACGCTGCCGATCAGCATTACCACGTACAGGCTGTGCAACTGTTCATAGCCCATGTTGAGGTTCTGCATGAAGCCGACGGCGCCAGTGGATTGCTCTGAAGTGACCATGCGAATCAGGGTCACCGCCAGCGCTAGACGGATCATCGTGCCGCTGCCGAGCCAACGGGTCATCAGCATCGGGTTGCTGCGATTGTGCTCGATCGCCAGACCGGCGAGGATCAACGCAATCGAGGCGGCCAGCGCATAGCCAATCCAGTTCGCCTCCAGCCACCAGTCGATGCGCCCCAGCGACAACACCGCACACAGCAGTGCCACGCCGCTGGCGAGGATGGCGAAGGTGAGAAAGTCCAGCGGTTCGAAGGTTTTGAAACGGTCGCCGGGCGGCAACTTAAGCATCAAAACGCAGCCCAGCGACAGCAAGGCCATGCCCAGTTCGAACAGGTACAAGCCGCGCCATTCGGCAATCTGCAGCAAGTCTTCGGAGAACAGGCGCGCCAGCGGCAGGGCCAGTTGCGAGGCGCCCAGCCCTAGCACCAGTGCCTTGAGCCGCCACTTGGCCGGGAACGCCTGGATCATGTAATACAGGCCCAACGAACTCAGCGCCGCGCCCACCATGCCGTGCGCCGCCCGCACCGCGATGGCCGAGTTCAGGTCGTTGACGAACAGATGACCGAAGGTCACCAGCGCATACAGCACCAGAAACACCTCGGTGAAGGCGCGCAGGCCGAACTGCTGGCGAAACTTCACCAGCAGCAGGTTCATCGACACGTTGGTCATCACGTACGCGGCCGGCAGCCAGGCCATCTCCGCCGTGGTCGCGCCGAGCGCGCCTTGCAGATAAGGCAGGTTGGCGACCACCAGCGAGTTGCCCAGCCCACCGGTCACCGCCACCAGCAGCCCGACCAGCGCATAGGCCAGGCGCTTGCGGTTGGAGTGCAGCGGCGTCGAGGGGGAACCGGGCAGACTGGGCTTCTCGTGAGGCTGCCAGTCGCGCGGGGCGTATCGATCCATTGAGAAGCCTTGTCTGGGGATGTCTGAGTTTGCCGCAATCAACGACAAAACACACATCCCCTGTAGGAGTGAGCCTGCTCGCGATAGCGCAGTGTCAGTCAGCATCAATGTTGAATACTAAACCGCTATCGCGAGCAGGCTCACTCCTACAGGGTTAAATGCTGGGCCGGGGTTTTGTGTCAGGCGCGCAGCAGCATGTAGGCCGCGACCACCAGGCACACACTGGCAAACCCCACCTGCAACGCCCGCGCCGGTACCCGCGCGCATAATTTGCGGCCGATGATCATGCCGACGATGCTGGCGACAATGAACGCCGCACCAAGGCTGTCGATACGCACCCCGGCATGAAACGCGCCGATCACGCCAATCGCCGAAATCAGGCTGATGACCATCAGCGAAGTCGCAACGATGCCGCGCATCTGCACGTCGGTCAGTTGCTTGAACGCCGGCACGATGAGGAAGCCACCGCCGACGCCGAGCAAGCCCGAGACCACGCCGGTCACCGCACCCAGCGCCGCCAGGGTCGCAGTACATTTGGCGGTCCAGTCGAAACGACCGGTCTGCTCGTTGAGCATGCAGTTCTTCTGCCCCCAACTGGCGTGACCGTGATCGCTTGGCCCCGCTTGCGCACGCTCACGGCGCAACATGCGCCAGGCCACCATGACCATCAGCAGGCTGAAGAGGATCATCAGAATCCTCTCCGGCAACTGGTGCGCAAAGTAGATGCCCAGCGGCGAAAACACCGCACCGAGCGCCGCAATCAACAGCGCCGCGCGATAACGCACCAGGCCATGACGCAAACCGTCGATGGCACCGACTGCCGCCGCACTGCCGACGGCGAACAACGCCACGGGCGCGGCCTGGGTCATGCTCCAGCCGAGGCCCAGCACCAGCGCCGGCACCGCGAGAATGCCGCCGCCCGCGCCGGTCAGCCCGAGAATCAACCCCATCACCACGCCAAACAGACTTGCCAGCAACATAGGGAGTTCTCAGTCGACTTTGGACAAATCGGTCAGCCACTCGCGGCCCTTGAGCATGCCGTTCCAGTAGAACCACGGCAGCAGCGTCGCCTTGAGAAACCACGCCGAGCGGCGCGGCACGGTCGCATCGAGGGCGAAGGTCGGCAGCAACTTCCCGCCATAGCCGAACTCGGCGAGGATCACCTTGCCCTTCTCCACCGTCAGCGGGCACGAACCGTAACCGTCGTACTTCAGTGGCAACGGCTGTTGTTTGCGCAGGGCCAGCAGGTTTTCCGCGACCACCACAACCTGCTTGCGCACGGCGGCAGCGGTTTTCGCATTGCTGGTGCCACAGATATCACCGAGGCCGAACACCTCGGGGTAACGCAGATGCTGCAGGCTGTGCGGATTGACTTCGCACCAGCCGGCGGCGTCGGCCAACGGGCTCCGGGCGATGAAGTCCGGCGCGACTTGCGGCGGCACCACGTGCAGCAGATCGAAGGTTTTCGCCTGTTTGGTGAGGTTACCGTCAGCGTCCTTGACCTCGAACCACGCGGTTTTCGCCGGGCCGTCGACCTTGACCAGATTGCTGTTGAAGGCCAGTTGTGCGTTGTACTTTTCGATGTACTTCATCAGTGGCGGGACGAAAGTCGCGACACCGAACAGCGCGGCGCCGGCCAGATTGAACTCGACGTTGATGTTGTTCAGCACACCGGTTTTGCGCCAGTGATCACACGACAGGTACAACGCCTTCTGCGGTGCCCCGGCGCATTTGATCGGCATCGCCGGCTGAGTGAACAGCGCCTTGCCGCCGCGCAGTTTCTGCACCTGATCCCAGGTGTACTGCGCATGCTGATAGCTGTAGTTGGAGGTCACGCCGTGCTGGCCGAGGCTTTCCTGCAGGCCTTCGATCTTCTCCCAGGCCAGCCGCAGGCCGGGGCAAACGATCAGGTTCTGGTAAGTGACGATGCGCTGATCGTTGAGGGTGAGTTGACGCGTGTCGGGATCAATCGCGGTGACTGCCGCCTGAATCCAGGTGGCCTGACGCGGCATCACCTTGTTCATCGGCCTTGCGGTGTCCTTGACGTCGAAGGCGCCACCGCCGACCAGCGTCCACGCCGGTTGGTAGTAATGCTGGGCGCTCGGCTCGATCACGGTGATGTTCAGCGTCGGATCACGCTTGAGCAGACTGGCGACGAAGCCGATGCCGGCGCTGCCGCCGCCGATGACCACGATGTCTGCACTGATGGATGGGCCCCAGTGTTGATCGTTCATTGCTTGTTCCTTATTGCTGCACGCAAGGATTTTCCGGCCATTGCACAAATCCATTGTAGGAGTGAGCCTGCTCGCGATAGCGGTATGTCAGTCTGTGAAGATGTTGGCTGATACACCGCTATCGCGAGCAGGCTCACTCCTACAGTAATTGTGTGGTGGCTGACATTTATTGATGGCCCAGACTTTTCAGCACCGCCCCGCAATACAACCCGGACAGGGTCTTCATCACCTGAATCACTTCAGGGCTGGCCAGTCCGTAGAAGATGTATTTGCCTTCGCGACGGGTCGCCACCAGCCCTTCATCACGCAGGATGCCCAGTTGCTGGGAGAGTGTCGGTTGGCGCACGCCGGTCATTTTCTCCAGTTCGCCGACGTTGCGCTCGCCCTGAGTCAACTGGCACAGGATCAACAGGCGATCTTCATTGGCCAGCGCCTTGAGCAGCGCGCAGGCCTTGGAGGCGGACGCCCGCAACTGGGCGACTTCACATTCGGTCAGACTGGATTGCATTTGCACGATGCCTTCAACGTCACTTAAGCTGCGAACATTATGTTTTTAGATAAAGTGTTGCAACCCATTTCCCTGGTTCAGGTTGGTGTCCATGCCCGCGCAGATTGAAGCTTTCCTCGACCCCGCCTCCTCGACCTACAGCTATGTGGTCTATGAAGCTGATGGCGGGCAGTGTGCAATCGTCGATCCGGTGCTCGATTACGACGGCGCCGCCGGACGCACCTGCACCCTGCAGGCCGATAAAATCATCGCCTTCGTCCGTGAACACAGTTTGCAGGTGCAATGGCTGCTGGAAACCCACGCCCACGCCGATCACCTGTCCGCCGCGCCGTACCTGCGCCGCGAACTGGGCGGCAAGATCGCCATCGGCCAGTCGATCAGCAAAGTGCAGAACGTGTTCAAGGCGCTGTTCAACCTGGAACCGGAATTCTGCGTCGACGGCTCGCAGTTCGATCACCTGTTCGCGCCGAACGAGTCGTTCATGATCGGCAATCTCAAGGCCACCGCCCTGCACGTCCCCGGCCACACCCCGGCAGACATGGCCTACCTGATCGATGGCGAACAGATTCTGGTCGGCGACACGCTGTTCATGCCCGACGTCGGCACTGCCCGCTGCGACTTCCCCGGTGGCGACGCGCATCAGCTGTTCAACTCGATCCACAAGCTGCTGGCCTTCCCCGCCAGCGTCAAACTCTACGTCTGCCACGACTACCCGCCCGAAGGCCGCGCCGCGCAGTGCCAGACCACCGTTGGCGAACAGCGCAAGAGCAATATTCATGTGCATGACGGGATCGATGAGGCGGCGTTTGTTGAGATGCGCACTAAACGCGATGCCGGGTTGGGCATGCCGACGCTGTTGTTGCCGGCGATACAGGTGAATGTACGGGCGGGGAATTTTCCGGCGGCCGAGGATAACGGCGTGGTTTATTTGAAAGTGCCGATCAATAAGCTTTAAAGCAAAAGATCGCAGCCTGCGGCAGCTCCTACAGGGGAGAACGCGTTTCCCGTCAAGATTGGAATGCGTTCACCTGTAGGAGCTGCCGAAGGCTGCGATCTTTTGATCTTCAGGACCCGAGGGTCAACCCATTCGCCGGCAACGGCAACGCCGTCTTGTACCGCACCTGCTTCAAAGCAAAACTTGACCGAATATTCGCCACACCCGGCACCTTGGTCAGAAAATCCATCATGAACCGCTCCAGCGCCTGAATCGTCGGCACCAGCACCCGGATCAGATAGTCCGGGTCGCCGGCCATCAGGTAGCACTCCATCACCTCGGGGCGGTCGGAGATCGCCTCTTCGAAATGCTGCAACGCCTCCTCGACCTGTTTCTCCAGGCTGACGTGAATGAACACGTTCACATGCAGGCCCAGCAGATCGGCATCGAGTAGCGTCACCTGCTCGCGAATCAAACCCAATTCCTCCATCGCCTTGACCCGGTTGAAACACGGGGTCGGCGACAGATTCACCGAGCGCGCGAGGTCGGCGTTGGTGATGCGCGCGTTCTCCTGAAGGCTGTTGAGAATGCCGATGTCGGTACGGTCCAGTTTGCGCATGAGACAAAACCACCTGTTTTTTATGTTTATGCAGAATTTCTATCTGCAAATCGTCTCCAGCGCAACGAAACAGAGAGAAATATTCTTCTTGGCCGGGCCTATGATTGTTGTAGGACAAGATTTCTTTCACCCAAGAATGATTGCCAGCTCACTACAAGAAATTCACAAGATCGAGCGTAGAAGCCAT